>Ga0157364_1004333_pt1 | contig 14137 bp, 7 predicted proteins | sample AttsexASBM2_FD_111476 | JGI IMG/M metagenome (GOLD analysis project Ga0157364, IMG submission 111476) | Fungus gardens microbial communities from leaf cutter ant in Ribeirão Preto, State of São Paulo, Brazil - Atta sexdens ASBM2 | ecosystem: Host-associated > Fungi > Mycelium > Unclassified ... | reverse complement strand
TCTAATTTTTTCATAAAGAACAAATTCATTATAATTTGTTTCATATCTGAAATAATAAAGTTTTGTTTATAACACATTATTTATTACAACTCGTTGTGATACTCTCTATAATTTACAACGGTTGGAAACTATATGATTTTGCGAATCTAGATAAGCAAATTTAGATAAAAGACGTAACAATCAGGCATTTTATACGACAAGTAATTAATTGACTTTTTTCGAATAGAGTAGGAACCATAAAATCAGTCTCGTTAGGAGGATACATCGAAATGCCGATTGACTGAGCTCATTACATTACTATCAGAATTTAACGAAACTGTTCAGCATAAAAGAACATGGCGCATATTTCCATACTAATTTAATAAAATGCTGTACATAAAATTTACTTTAGACAAAAATAATGAGTTATATGTTCGTGAACATGGATTTATAAAATTTATTCTTCTGTGTCCTTATATGCATAAAATAAAATATTTTATTCACAAATGACTTTTATTTTACAAAAATTATAAAATATTTACTGGGAAATTATTTATTTTATTTAAGTACTAACGTAGAAATATATGTTGCAAAATAAAAAAAAATTATAATTGTATACTTTGAAAATAAAAATATACGTAATCCATGTACTAATCCATAATTCTTCAAAAAAATATTATGAAACTATTATTAATATCGCACAAATGATAAAAAAATCATAGCGGCACGAAACTCCATATAAAATCCGTGATTGGCTTCAATTGGATTTAATTAATCAAAAACAAGATAATGACACTAATTACATTATCTCTATACCGGACAAAAAAGCTATCTTCAATTACTTACAATCTAAATCTCATCAGATCATTAAAGAAACGATTCTTTTAGGAAAAAAATGAAGGTATCGAGTCATAAACGACGCAAATGACTCTCTCGAGTTTCATTCGGTTTTTCTTTAAAAAAAAAATCAGTTTTTTTTTATTCAATTTTGCGAGTTTGATCCTTGCTTAATTTCAATTTGATTGTTCAAATCTTATTTATAGTATTCCAAAATTTATCAATTTAATTTTCCTTGCATGTTTTATACATATGTTCGGTTACTAAAAGGGCTTCAATAAAAGACCGCATGATTACGAAAGGTATGTAAACAAGGGATCGAACACAGAGAGACGGAAAATAGTATGCTGGCATTGGAGCGAATTCCCATGCGGTAGTAAGATATTGGTTTTCATCCCGCTCGTTCCGGTGCTCGTAACGTTTGATAAAAATGCGTGTTACGCGTTCCAGGCTAGACCCACCTCGGACTGAAAGGGTGCCTGGGGAGTCATACACGAAGAGATCACGAAAATTTTCCCTCGCCTAGTCTTACTCCAGGTATTTGCACATAAGGGGGTGACGACCAGACCTATGCCTATAAATACCTATATGCAATGATATCATCTCTCTGTCGGCAGATTTTTTCAAATACAATACGAATTGATAAAATCCACGATTTCGTATCCGCGTTAGAATTTTCCGACTGGTAAGGATAGGGGAATTTTATTTAGAAGAAAATCATAGCTTATTCTACAAAATATTTTTTATAATAATAATTTTTTTGCTTTTTGGTTAAATTGGTTTAATGGTGTTTGGTTAAATGTATTTATAACTTTTGAATATCCAATGACAAACAGCAATAGAAAAGTGAGTTTTCTACTGCAGACATATAACATTCCCAACACAGTTGCACGCAGTAAGCCCGCGCCAACGCTGGGATTTAAACTCAAGCGTGGAAAGCTTATACAAAGCTCCAAATTTATTGGATGGAAATCCTCTCGGCATGAGCGTGCAAGTTCCCTACAGCAAAGTTGCTCGGTAGGATTAACACTTTCCTATCTCCTCCTCAATGCGCAGCTATTCCCAGTAAACTCTTCTGTTTCCATGGCCTTTCAGTATCTTGGATTTACTAAAGCTCTTAATGAGCATGTTTATATGTTTATATTTTTCGCAAGAAACGTTATTTTCTAAACTTGTAGTTTTAGCTAGATATTTTGCTCATTAAAGAATCGTAAAATTCATATTACAGCATTGCGATTTAAAGGTATAGATACAAAAGAAATGCGTGAGAAAGATTTCATCTATAAGAGTAAAAAAATTCATGACTTTCTTTATAGTACATATTTCTTTTCTTTTTAAATATATGTACATATAATTTTTAATATTTATCGTCCTTTTTATTACATTTTTTTTATTATTCATTGAATATTTTTTCCGCTCATTTTTTCTAGTTTAACATATATTTTTCTCAGATGATAATATGCCCTTTGTCGATACGTTCATCGAATTTGTCTTTTAAACGAAAAAAAAAAAAACGAATACTATAGAAATAATACTGGATAAACGGCAAGCCAGTATCATATATGTAATCCTGGATAAGCGTGACTCGATGGGCTATCGTGATGCAATCACTATGTCCAGGCGAGAATTAGATCTCAGTTTCTTCAACTTTACTGCCAATTGAGGCCAACTAACGCTTGATATATTTTTTTGTTAGTACTTTTTAATATATTTTCTTGGTAATTTAATACTATGCTATATTGCAATATATATACCATAATAATTGAAAGAAGACATGCCACGCATATGTCATTTGACGTTCAAGGTTGCAAAATATTTGCGTTGCAATTAACATTTTTTGAAAGATACATCGTATTTTTACTTGATATATTTACTAAAATTGTGTCGATTGCATTATATTGTGTCATGTTATATTATATTTAGTTCTGACGATGTTATCAATACCTAAGTACATAACAGAAGATTAAACAAACTATATTATGCAATCGGTACTCGGCAGATGCAATTATCGTTATAATTTTTCGAAAAGCTTGGACAACCAGCACGTCCTCCGGACTATCTCTCGCTTTCTACTTCAACATCCATTCAAACACACAGTCGGCGAAAACTTTCCTGGCGGGATTTGGGAAGCGAGGCGAAAACGCGAGCTTTCCTGCCAAGAAAATACGGTTCTAAGGGGGTTCCCAGGGCAACGCCAACGGCAACCAGTCGGCATCTCCCGGAGAATATCAGACGAAAGAAATATCTCACGCGGGAATATTCTTCTGAAATTTAAAAAAAAAATTTTTGCGACATCTACGTAAGATGACACGTTATAATTATTTCTGGGAAACATAGAAATTATTTTATAGAAACTTTTTGATAAAAAGAAATTCGCCATTCTCTCGAAATAGATGAGTTCAGAAGTAAAAAGATCCTAAAGAAAATCTTAGGAGAGTCTAGAGGGCCTGGAGGGATAACTGGATGGTTGGAGATAATGGGAATTTTGAAATTGGATTATCAATCTCGGGGTTCTGGACTTCAGGCTTAGAATTGCTTTTTTTTCATATTCAATATTAAGATTCAGAGTGAATTTTTCCAAGCCATGGTTTTTTTCTACGTTGAAAAAAAATTAACAAAAGTGTAATTAGCTCTTTCCTCCTCTTTCTTTTTGGATTTACTTATTAGCTTAGAAAGTTAAATTGCAATTACTGCAAAACCGCAGAACAAAGTTAGCACAAAAAACTAATACAGTGAGTCTGAATGACTCAGCGTTTATCCGAGTCAGTTAATTCCCGCGAATAATATTTTCTGTTTGCCATAAGCGAGATTGTACATCAGACCGCCTACCTATCTGCCCTTTCTTTTCTCAAAAAAAAAAGAAAAAGAAAAAGAAAAAAAAAGGAATGGCATGACATTTATGGAGTTAACATTTCTAAAACTCGTCGGTCCTCATACGACGATCAGGGGGTGAGAGAGAGGGCGGAGGAGAAGAAGCGAGCAAGAGAAACGCAAAAGCAAAAAAGATAGAAGCGCCGGAGCGAGTTGGGTGGACGGGGATAATGGCAGTCTTGGAATTGCATTATCAATCTTCAGTCCCCTCGGCCCCTCGGCACCACCTCTACGGGCACTACGCTCGACTCCATTCCATTCCATTCCACCCCTTTTCCACCCCCTTAGACTACCCTGGAAACTCTCGCGGTACCATACCCCTCTTCTCATACCAGGGAAAGCCCCCTCTTCCCACCGTCAAACACGGCGCTTCCCAAGCTACGCGCAAGCCTTGTCCCCACTTTCTTGGCGCATGACGCTCCATTCCCTTGGATGTATATGCATGGTATCCTCCCTTCCAGACTACCACCTTCTCGGATTCACCTCAGTGAACATTTGTATTGCATTTTGTATAATGTGCATGCATTTTCATACCAAATGAAATTATTTTGATGAGCAGCGAGGCTCATTTTAATGGACCGTCTATAATACACTCTAAGAAATATAATATTTTCTAAGAAATATCTTTCGTATTGAAAACTAAAATTAAAATGTTAATAACAATAGATGAATAATAATTTTTTTTAATTATTCTCTTTCTGGACTTATAAATATCAAATTATTATTTTATTTTTATTTCACATATTTTTTATTAAAATTTTTATTAAATTATTGTTGAAATTCTCTGAGCAAATATCAATATAAAATATTGTATCACGTTCTTCACAGCATATTCAAGAATATGTCACATGTATTATCATGTAAAATACAAACGTATCATATTCTAGATCATAAGCAAAGTCGAAAATCTGATTATAATATTGAAGGGAGAACTGACGAATTGATATAAGATCAACTCAAAATATGTATGATATGTTCAAAGAGCGAGACTAGATAAGATCTTCTTTTTAGGGACGGCAGCAGTCAACCTTATTGGCACCTTCATCCAAGGATGAAGACGAAATGACGACGGGTGAAAGGACGAACCGACAGGGGGAAAGAGCGTCTTCCTTATCCGTTCACAAAATGCCGCGGCCAAGCTACGAAGTCGATAGCGTATCGCTTTCCACGGACCCAAAGGTTACCGAATCGTTCTGAGACTATCTTAATGGCAGGATAGATCGTTTGATACTATGGCCGAGTCGTAAAGGCTATTGCTCTGCCCTCCATCCCTTCTTCCATACCGCTTTCCACCCCGCACTCCTTCTGCGTTCCGTAGCTGAGAAAGCTGGCTTAGCGCCACCCGGATGCTTCTATCGTTGTGCCTCTATACGCACCTCGTTCGTACCCTCAGAAATGTCGACATAGAGTATTGGTATACTCAATCTAATCCTATTCAGTAGGATATAATTAATTATCACCGATATCCTGGATTATTCTCTAAATCCAACTAAGTAATGAATATATTTACTAAAAGATATAAAAAAAATATTATTTTGTTCTTATCTAATCTTTTCTATCATAAATAATACAATATACAATATAAAATATTATATCGTCATAATATTCTATAATATTCTATAATATGTTGCTTAAATATAATTTATATAAATGGCTTATAGCTCTTCTTAACATACTCTCATTTCTGAGCTATATTATATTATATATTATATTATATTATAATTTATATATTTTATCTTTAATTTATTACTTTAATACATATATGCATTCCTTCTATAATATTAACAGATTGTATAATATAAGTATAACGAAATATGTTATATATATTACAAATTTTTATATTATATTTATTTTTATATATTTATTCATCATATTATATATTGTTGTTCTATATCATAATTATTTTAAATAAATTATTATTTAATATATGGCACTAATGTGTGTGATTTGTATGCATTATTATCGAACGTAAATTATGTAAAATATGAAAATCTAATAGAATATCGAAACTCTGATAAAATACCATAGACTCGACAAGGGAAATTACCTATTATTAAAATTAATTAATACTTCCTTTCTCTACCTTCTGTTCTGACATTTATATGTATATTTGGAACAGCGCGACCAACATGTAACTTAATTAAGGCAACGACGCAAACCCGGCCACAGGTTTGTGGCTACCGTTTCTCTATATCCGTTCTGCGTAATATTATCTAGTCTGTTCCCTTGTTCCCTTCGTAAAATGCCGTAATGTTAGCTCGAAATTATATTTGTTATGCTGCACGTTTACTGTATCTTTTGGTGAAGATGTTCCTACCAGAAAGAAAAAGTAGCTGTTATGTCAAAACAATTTTGTAAATTTTTCGGGATTGTAATATGTAACAGTTTAAGATTAAATTCTAAAAAAAAATTTCCATACATTTCTATCTTTATTTTATATATATATATATATATATATATATATATATATATATATTTTGTCTTATTATAAAGAGCATTAACATTTTTAAATCTTACATCTTTGAAATTATATTTTCTTTAAAAATAATTCATATATTATTTATTATATATATTATATATTATATATATATATATATACATATTTGTGAAATTATCAAATAAGATATAGTTCTTTCTTATTTTTATATTTTTGTAAAGAATTTTTTAAGATTTTAAAAAAAGATATTTTATAAATAAGAAATATGAAATACTAAATAATTTATCTCTCTATCTTTCTTATAAAATATCACAAATATTTATGCTTTTCTATAGGTATGGAAATTCTGTTTCCGAAATAAATTGTTTTAAAAATATATATCTATATATATCTATAATATATTTATAACTATTAATATTACATATTTATAGCTTATAATTTCTTGTTGGGAATGTGTATACATAAATATATAATATATGCAATTGTATTCATCTTACATAAATGTCAGCCATTGAAAAGAATTGTATAATTTTACATTATATAAATCAGATTTTACAAATGTTTAATCATATCATTAATCATACAATATTATATGTGAATAATCAATAACTGTGAACATGATTGCACATTAAAAGATATAATATAATAAATTATTATTACATATTTATATTATACAAATATTAACATATTAATAGCATAGCTAAATCCATTATTATACACTATTTTCTCACATTATTACACTATGTTCTTTACCTGCAGAGATCTTTTCAAGTTAAACAGTAAACACATACTAAGGAGCAAATTAAAATGTCAGAACAGCTGACAGATAAATCCGTAGTAAATCATATGACTGTCCAATTAAGAATAACGATTCATCCGTAAATAAAATTTATGGATAATCTTAACGTTGCTATTTAGTTGATGTTCAGAGAGTTCGGCACAAGAATACGGAGATGTTGAAGGGCGCCGACGACGACGTTCTCTCTTAACCCGCCCCTGTCATTCAAAAAGGTGTCAACGGCAATAGCTTTTACGAGATACTTATTAATTGTTACTGCGCTTTTACGACGGCATAAAAGCACAGGCTACGACCATTTGAGTGGGCACAGTGCTGTAAGGGGGAATCTTCCGATGGATTATTACCTCCGACGAGACTGTACGATGTATATATGTACATTTACACATACTCGCGCACATGCCTGTTCTTTTCATCGATTTGAAGACAAGTGGAGACGAAATTTTACGGAAATAGATATACAGGTAAAGAATGAAAAGCCTAAAAAAAACTTTGATTATTTTTACAGTTTTATTTCATACAAGGCTCTTCCTTTAATATCTCAAAGCATCTCTCTCATTTCTTATTCAAAGATTTTTTTATGAAAATAGTAATTATATATACTATAGATGACTAGATAAACGTATTTATAAAAAAAACTTACATTAAAATGGAAAAAATAAAATAAAATTTTCTTCAAAATTTTTTTCAATTTTTCACAAAAAATTTTTCATAAAAGAAAACGAAATTATTTACAAACGTATTTTTAGAAAATCTCCCTTTCCCTTAGAGTATGTACAATATACATTTAAAATGTTTTGATTGTATACTTTTTTAAAATAATAATTTCTTTTTCGACGTTTAGACAATATATTATATATTGTTTAGATGAAAAATATTTTTAAATATATAAAAATAGTATGTTTAAAGCATAATTTGTGTTCTCAATTCTAATTTCTTTGCATGTAAATTTCACATAGATCCCACAACGAGCATCTGGTCTTGCGTTTTAGCACGTTGTGCTGCATCCTTCTCAGGGGTCAGTAAAGAATCTATGGAAATTGTGGCATGCATTTTTTAGCTGTTAAGTAAATGTTTAATTTAATGTCTTGCATACAAATTACATGAAATTATTTCTGAAATATATTCTAAAAAGAAGTTTTATATATGTTAATTTTTTTATATACAGATAAAAATTATTTTTTATCAGAAAATTGTAATAAAAAAATGTATTTACAGAAAATTTCACACAAAAATCTATATTTGTGAAATCTTCGATTTTATAATAATCAATTGTTCATTGACTACATTTGGATTATATCCATGAGCAATATTTTTAATCAACAATTATACATGTATATAAAATTTCTGTTCTATATTATTATGTTATTTTCAGTCAACAATATTAAGTCCTTAAACACAATGAGGCAACAACGACAAGAACAACGATAGGAATAGTATAGAAATAATATACATATAAGTGTCGTCTGTCATTGCACAATGCCGCGAAAGAAATAAAAATTAATCTGCCAATCAATCTGATCGTGTATAGACTGTAGCATACTCTTTCATCTGCTTCAAAATTATAGCGTATATAAACAAATTGAAAAATCTGAACTGATTAAGCTATAAGGCGATAGATACCGGATTCCATTGGAAATTTATCGCAGTTGCCTTATTCTGTATGTACATTGACATATGCATTCCGAAATGTTGGATTCCTCTGTTTCATTATTTCTATCACTATCGCTGCTGCCTCGCATTGTGTTTAGAGCCTTGTTACTGCAATATTGTATTGTTACATTACTCAATTATCTTCATCATCATCCTCTGTTTATATTTATATAAACAAAAGATAGTGACGATGACGAAGATAATTAAATAACGTAACAGTATAAATACAATAAATTATTAACAGTCCAACTAGTATTATATTACTAGTATTATATTACTAGTACTTGGACTATTAATAATTTATTGTATTTAAAATCACAGATTTATGTAGAAACCAAAATCTAAATTATTGAGCTTTATGCAAACGATAACGACTTACATTTTTATCGAATTATTTCAGGACGGAAAACGTGGGAAATGCACAAAGCCATGTACAATAAAGAAGAAAAGAATGAGCAAGCGGAAATGTACATAGCAACTTAAATGATGCGAATGTTAGGAGTTGGATTCTTGAGGACCACGCAAGAGTCCGGGTAACGTCGTCGGGTAGCGATGTTAGTGGGTGACGTAGTCTAGGCTGTGAGCTTTGGATAACGACTACGGAAAGACGACGGCAATGCCAGGGTGCAAGTAAAAGAGAGTTTTTCTTTTCCCCCGCACCCGCACCCTTGCAGTCTCACCGCCACGGCTTATCTCCCTACTAAATCCAGCGATTTTAATACGCGTTTCTTGGCAATTTCCGTGCTACACATTCCACCACCGACTTAGCACCCCTCCATGGTCCGGAACCCAAGGTGTGTGCTCTCGCCTTCTTCCTTCCGCCTTGCTTCTAGTTTCCTGCCCGAGGTTCCCCTTCTTTAAACGAACTTTATTTTTACGGTGCTATTTAAAGCAATTTCTGATTTCCCTTAATTCATTACAGCGCCGTTCCCTACAGCCCTCTTAATGCGCGTGGGCATTGCTAGTATTTTTCATTCTTTCTCGTCCGATATAGTGTATTTAAAATTGCGAGATTGAAATTTTTTTACGGCTAAAGCTTTTCAGATGAATGATGATGATATTGAATGATTTTGATACCATCAAGATTACATGTCTCAATTACTGTTTGTATTACATATCTTGTGTGATATAATAATAATAATATGCATAATATTATTCTGACATTTAATTTTGAATATATAGAATAGTTATATAAACTGCAAACTTTTCGATTTACACTTAAAATTATATATGTAATACAATTAGGTGTAAATGTAAATTATCGAAAATTATATATAATATAGAAATTATATAATATAGAATTGAATAATATTATGATAAATTCAAAAAGTCAATAAACCAGTCGTTACAGTTGTCTGTATTGAGGATGAACAATCTGCGCAAACTTTCTTCCCGCAAAATTGAGTCGGATTTGAGTTATTGAATGGCGTCCATCCCTTGGGAAGAAATGGCCCTAGTCTAACAGGACCTCGGCTGCTTTCCTACATCTATTCTACACACCCTTCTCACAATACATCTAGTACTATTATATGAGAAATAAGGAGGGGAAAGTTATAAATAAAATGGAATAACAGAACGAGACATAATAACCATGGTTCTCGAGCCGTTTTGATTCGAATGGGAAATAGTATAACAATCAATTATTCTGACTTTATTTCATTACTCAACTGTTTGTCACTGTTTATTTCTACAATGTTATATATATATTTTAGATTTAATTATACTTTAGAATGTACCGATGGGAGGGAGACCTTAAACAAATTCAATAAAAATTCACAAAATTTTTGATTTAATTTATATACAAAGAAATATAATTTTATATAAATTAAATTAATTTAAAAACTTATTTCTATATCTTAACGAAAGAGTGTTTTTAAAATATGATCAAAAATATTTTTTCTGTAATATATGATCTTGTAATATAAAAGAGATATCTGTCTGTTCTAATATTCTTACTATATTATTACGTAACAAAAAAAATTGTACATAAAAGAAGATATTCATTATATATTCATATCTGTTCCGTTATGATCAGAATTAAGAATTTTTTTATCATATAAATTTAACCATATATGATAATTACTCGTGTAGATCATAACGAGTAGCTCGAAATAAAAAAATGAAAACAAATTTGTCCGACTGGAAGCAGGTGAAGAAGCAGCGGTACAGGTAAACGTAATAAATATGATTTTTGTATGAAACCGACTGGAAGATTCGGGATTTGATCATCAAGGGTGGTCCCCGTGCCCGTACATCACATGAGAAGAGTTCTCCGCCGTCGTTTGGCTCCTCCCTCGAGCTAAAAAGATCCATGACGAGGTCAGCGATACCCATGGACAGTCAAAGACATTCAAAATCCCATGATGTCGTTCGTCACTTCAACCTAAAAGGGGAACCGACTTTCTTCTTTCGTCTCTTTTGTCCAATCTCGACTTTTTTTCTTTGCGGTGCATCTTAATCTAGATGTACCCTGATAATCGTGCCATCTCTACTAACAACTAATCCTGTCTCTTGCTCAAATATCCCTTCTTTTAACACTTCCCCTTTTCCTTCTGTCTCACCTATCGCATCTTCACAGGGGCCGACAGGTTTCTACGATGTGCTCGTTATTTCGTCGTTGGGAGCTAGTTGTCTCTTTTTCTTCCTTTATTCTGCCGCTCTATTTATAGATGGCAAACGAGCAGACAAAGCGTGACGATATAAGCTGAGTAATCTTCGTGACTATCGCTGACATATTCGCTTGTTCAACTGCTCTTAACGACTTCGACTGGCCATCAAGGCTGTCCACTCATCTAATTTGCTATTTATCTGCCTACAGTTATATTCAATTCTTAATGAATCCTTTCAGACGCAGTTACACAGACACATATTATGTGATACAAGTTTAGAGCAATACAATTCTAACATCTGACTTTTATATAAAATTTTCTAAATTAAATTTATATCATTATCAATATAAAAAAATATAACCTATTAAATATATATATTAAAATATTTAAAAAATCATATAAGTAACTAAAGTATTGATATACATATCCAATTAATCACGTACTTATAAACTCAACATAAAAATATAAATTTCATTACTCATTTATATTTATATAAGTACAATATTTATTTTTGAAAATTATTTTATCATCTACAATAATTTAAAGAATTTATATATCTGTAATAATTAGCTTGAAAAGAGAAAACTAATAATGTCAGTATTGTTGTAAATCTTGGGAGTTTGTATTATCTATTGTCCCTTTCCCGGTCGGTACAACGATAACACCACTGAGATTCGCCCAGATTTACGAATCAAGTATAAACATTGAGGAGATTACGGTAGAGCTCGTTTTAAGTTTTAACGAGATCCCCTCAGCGCGGTGTCGGCGGCATTATCAAATAATTGAGAGATGTAACTCAGCGCTATCTCGCTGTTCCCTGTGCTCTGTTCTTCTCGTTCCTCTCAATCTCTCCTTCCTCTCTTCATTCGCCAACTAGACCAAGCTATGTCGATTTCACGATATTATCTATTTGCTAATTACACATTCATCTCATTAGATACAGAGAAAAGACAACATGCACATTGCACATATTATTGCTATTGTACAAATTGTATGTACAGGTATTCTAAAGAATTAGTGAAACAATTAAAGCCTTGCTTGTAGATATTTAACTTTTGTTATATAAATAGATAGCTTCAAAAATAGTTTTTTTGGTGTAATACTAAATATAAATTTGTCAAATTTTTATTAAATGCATTGTCATGCTTCTAAATAATTAAAAAATTTTCTAAATATTTTTTAGTTTTATTAAGAAACTAGAAATAATCTTTATATTTCTCCGATAATATATAAATTCCAAAAAAATTCAGAGTGATATCATGAATACACCGAACTCAGCGTAACGAAGGTATCACATCTTTGCGGTGATCCAGCGAAATATAAACAAGCCCGGCGGGCGGTAATGTGTCTCGTATGTCACGCGGAAAGATTAAACAGTTAATAAGAATAAGAGTCTCTTCGCCGGACTCTCCCCCTTTATTTCTCGAAGGTTCCTTTCGTAGGTCGCGATACGATAGCAAAGGAGGAAGAGAGAGAATAAATGGTAGGAGGAGGCACACTTCCACGGGTGGTTGGAGGGAAATGGCGGCCATCTTTCCCGCGAGCTCTTCTCGAGAACCAATCGCCTCTCTCCTACGGGCATTAAGGCGGCAACTCCGGCTGAAGAATTGCCTTTGCCACGTTAGACACATTTTTCTCGCTTTTCCTTTATTCTCTTCTCTAGCTCCAGAAGTCCCGCGACTCTCTCCTCTCCCCCCTCACTCTCTCTCTCTCTCTCTCTCTCTCTCTCTCTCTCTCTCTCTCTCCCTCATTCTCCCTTTTCTTCGTCGAAAGGAAGCTGCTCTCCTACTATCTTTCTTACTCTCCACCATTCACGATGCGCCGTTTCGCATCTCTTATTTTCTTTGTTCAGTCAGACCAAACCCCGTTGCACCCCTAAAGTTTTTTCTTATATATAGGTATGGGAGGGGTGTAATAGTGTTCATCCCTGAAGTGAGCTCCATCGAGCGGCAGGTGGCTGACCTTAATAACGCGCCAAGAAACGTTCCGCAAGATCTTTCGATAAAAAAAAAAAAAGAAACGCTATACAGGTACTATATTTGAAACGTCAGCTGCGAGATTTACGCGCGAAACTTTCGTCGCGGTTCATCGAAATAGATAGATTGAAAGCAGGAGCAAAAGAAAGACTTTCGAACTCTCTTCTGTGGGAAAGTTCGAATAATCAATGCATTTCACTAAAGGCTGTAATAGACATAAGTGATATTTAAGCTAAATGTGAATGGTAGAGTATCAATAAATGCATCCCTACGAGCTTTTAGTAAGATCGAATTCGTCACATCTCTCTTGAAAATACAATATACATATACAATGCATATATGTTGATGCAGTAATGGCTTCATTCTTCAGCTTTATTATATTTTGACAGAGAATGGAGATCATAATATCTTTGAAAGCTATAAAAGTTACAAAGAAGCAGATGTCGCGTGTAGTATTATTTCGTAGCATAACGTTAACTTTAAAGTCGTCGTGAATATTTCTGAATGAAGTACAGAATACATATGAGATGTAATGTGTATTTATAATCAAATTTAATACAGATTTTGAAGTGGTAATTTAAATTGTCCTCTTAATAAAATAGGAATTATAAATGCTACAAAAAGATTTATAAATTTCTAGGTGTAGATTTTCGATGCGCAAATATAAATAATATAGATTATTGCTAACAGCCACAGTAATCGTACGACCGATATAGAGCAGTTTATTCGTCGTATATGTTGTTTTGTCGTCACCGTGGGATATTTCCAATTCATGAACGACCCAACTGAACTCGCAACGAATACTCGCTTACTTCAAGTACCTAAAGTCCCTTACTTCGTGAAACGTGAATAAAGCACCACATCGAAAAAACAATGTTTTATTCATTCGAACAACGACAACCTCTCTGTGAGACGTAATTCACAAATAATTTTAGAATACAGCGTAGCATATATTTCCATAATATTTATATATATACTT
>Ga0157364_1004332_pt1 | contig 14138 bp, 9 predicted proteins | sample AttsexASBM2_FD_111476 | JGI IMG/M metagenome (GOLD analysis project Ga0157364, IMG submission 111476) | Fungus gardens microbial communities from leaf cutter ant in Ribeirão Preto, State of São Paulo, Brazil - Atta sexdens ASBM2 | ecosystem: Host-associated > Fungi > Mycelium > Unclassified ... | reverse complement strand
TGCTTTGATACTTTATTATTTTATCGTAATCTCGTTATTCTGACGCTATATATCGGAGATAATTATGAAAACTGAAACGAATGCGACATAACTAAGATGCAACTCGACGCGATACCAGGAAAATGTGTATGGATTTCCGTTGTTAATTATAACAATGGTAGGCGGCAGCTCTAAGAAATTCTGGTTCAAAGGTGTTCCCAATGATGTTCCTTTCTATTTACTTGAGGAAATTGAGTTTTTGATTTACAATTATTAGTAGAGTTATTTAACAACACTAGATTTTTACGTTTCAAAGCTGAGTGTTGATTAATAGTATCATGATGATTGCAAAAATGACTTATTCGAATCTAACACGATCAGATGTGCACAAGGAGTCGGTTTTTATTTCCGAATACACTTTTCACGTAATTTAGTCTTTTCTTTCTCTTTTCTCTCTTTTTTCTTTTCTTTTAATTTTTTTTTTTTTTTACTTTTACTACAGTCTAAGCATACTATATCAAACTTTAGAATTCGATATCGAGTTTGTTTCTGCATTGTTTCGCATGATTTAAAAAGAAAGTAAACGTATACTTAGTAATACCAATGTATGATGTGCCAGAGAAGGAATGATACATGTTTTATGATATCTAGCTAAAGTGCAGACTTAGCGCATACCTTTATTACTATAATACTACTTAGTCGAAATGTGGATGTCTGAACAAATAAACTAGCTTTACTATACTAAGCTATAAAATAGATATGATCAATTGTTTTAAATTGATTATCAACATTATTAAAAATCAGTTATCAATTTAAAACAGTTGTTTCTTCTTCCGGATATGACAACAACTAATCGGACGTGTCTCATGAATTTTGCAAAAACACATGGCGGTTGATGCAATATATCGACACCTAACAAAACAGCTGTCATTTTATCTGAATATTCTTATGACAGCCAAAAAAACTGAGATATCCCCCAACTTGCTTGTTTCAGATACATTTGTATTGATTGCAATTTGTGCATAATTTAAGAATAAAACATTTCTGTACATAGACTGGCCATTGGTATAATAAACCTCCAATTTCCTTTAATGTAAACGATGTTACCCGTTTTACTTTCAAGATTTTAGAAATTTCCCTCCCTCTCCCTTTCTCTCTCACACATACAAACATTCATTTTCCCATTTACTTATTTCATAATTACAGCGTGGATGTGTAAGTATAAGTAAGTAATTGGATTTATTCATTTTATTTCAATTAAATTGACTTGTTTAATTATTTTCGAGTAATTGTTATTTCATCAAAATTAATAACTAAATTACATTTTAAGAGTATATGTTAATTAAAAAAAGCATTTTATAATCTTATGATTTGTGTAATTTTTTTTTGCTTAATAAATATTGAAAATTTGCAATTATTTTCAATGTCTCGAATATATTATGTATAAATATGTTACGCGTTCATACAATTAGTAATTTATTTTTTACACAAACGTCATTTTTTTTGTTACACATTTACAATAAATAATAAAATTTTTATGAATACAATGAAATTTAGACTAATATCCGTATTCATAATCAGGCCTTATATTTAAGTCTTCCTTAAATTTATCTTCAGATGCTCTATGAATTATTTTATTGGTTACTGAGTATCTAAAGATAAACTTAAGGAAATCTTAAATATAAAGTCTGACTATGAATACGGACATAAGACCAATGAGTTTAAAGGAAAGAAGTACATTGCTCATAATTTGCTATCGGTCCATTACATCTGTCTGTATATGTATAAGAGTTTCAGGTACAAAAGTGAGACGAGAGTTTAGCGCACATAGCGAGCACTCTCGTACAATCAGTGTATGCCCAGATTCCCGCCGAGACCTTGTTCTTTCCGCCACTGAGCCAATCTGATAGCGTACCATCCCTAGAACAAAAGTCAAGGATTGCAACGTATTTTTATCAATGTATCTTACTCGTCTAATTCGTTTATTCAAATATCTCACATTTATTTCTTTAATATAGTATGTAATTGATATGTGTTTACTTACTTCAACGTCCGCCTCAGAAAGACCTGTTTCAGCTGCAAGGAGTACAATGTCCGCAGTATGAGGTGCTCTTGGCCATCTGTTAAACTGCTCTTGAAGAACTGCTTCCTGATCCACCGTCAAACGAATCACTCGAGCACCAGTTCTAGCTCCGCTAGTAGGATATCGCGCAGGGTAAGACTTCAGCATGTTTCCTTTATGAAAAGAAAGTGTATTCCGAATGAACGAGAAGGTCAACTAATGAAGAAATGAGATGCAATGTAATACGATATAATGCAAGGATATGCGACTTAACATATAATATATTGACAATTTTGGTAGATTGAAGTTTTAACACTCGTTAAACTGTTTATTTTTTCTTTTTTTAAATTCTGCAGTAGACGCAATTATTATTTATAATTAAATAAATAATTGTAAATAAAATTAAAATATGAGTGTTTGCATTTCAATAAGAAAGAAAATGAAAATGCGGTATGTACGCATTATAAATAAAATATGATAAATACTTTTTAGAAAATATTTAAATTAAAGCAACATTTGTAAACTTAGGTTGTAAAAAATCTATAATTTCAATTCTCGAAATGCAGGATTGATAAAAAACATATTTTAAACATGTTTGAAACAGTTTAAAACATGCTTAATTGATGTTTTTAATATGTTTTAAATATGTTTTTTTTTATAGTACTGTTTGAAGCATATTTGAAGCATTAAAAACATATTTAAGAAAAAACACAATATTTTTTATTCTTAAAAAAAAACATTGGTCTTTACCAACCCTGTCTAAATGTGACTGTTACTTCTTTCGTTTAATACGGACGTGCAATTCTAAGCTGCGTGATAATACTGTTTACTAATAAAAAGATTTGTCTGGAATAAATGAAACGGAATGAACAACAGGTAATTATAGTGATAAAAGAAAATGATTCACATTATGACATGCCGCGAATGGATTTTCTATATCGCCATTTAGAGCGACGAATACATGTGCTACTCTGAATTTAAAATGCACTTACTCGCACACAGATCTGCTTCTCTTACATAATGACTCCTTGTTGCCAGAGCCATATTTGTGAAAGCTGTACTCTAATCAAGTGTATGTGTTAAGTTTTTTCATAAAGACGCTATAATTATGTACACATCTTGTATATACAAATTTGTACAGCTATCGAACGATCTTTATTTGCGATATTGAGAAAAATTTTGTTTCGTTTTATTCGGGAAAAAATGTTTAAGCATTTAGTCGATCATATCGTAGGATAGGTGTGCCAGCGTTATAAATAGTACGACCGTGACCTAACGTCAAGATTTAAATTTGGACTAGTTTCAAAAACGCCGCAACACATTTGTGAAATAAATCAAAAAGATCCTAATGCAATCCGCAATAAACAGACCATGGCACGTGCGTGGATCCAAGGAAAAGATTCAAGAGGAGAGGAAAAGGGAAAGAAAAAAAATTGGCACGCTATACTAAATGTGTAAAGAGCGGTAAACGAATGTGACAGAATATCACGAACTGATGCAAATACAAAAATGAATTTAAAATGCTATCAGCTTTTGAGACCACCTAAAGAATTCTGTTATGATCCGTGATTCTTTTCCAAATATCTCATGACTGTAACTCAGATGTCAGGCAATGCGACATTGCGAATCGCATTGAGCTGTTGCACTATTATGAAACGACTTGGTGAAACGTTAAACTTGACCTACGAATAAAATTGTGTACTAAAAATAGATAAACGATGACGAAGTCATTTATCGAGCACAACTATATATATTAACGCATGGCTTGATTCAGAAGCATTTGCTGTGATACGATCGCATAGATTCACACGCAATCTCCATAGCATGGCTCAATGAGATCAGGAAATTTGTTTTACTTTAGCGCTAATTATGTAAAAATTTTTATATCTACCCGAGAAAAAATATTTCATATAGGAGAGACCGGGGCTAAGTGGGCACGTTTTTTCCAATTATAGTTTTTAACAATAAAATTAACGATTTTAACCAAATGATTATTAGCGTTTTATAGAATGATTATAAGGGGCTCACAATAAAAGAAATAGAAAACAGAGAACAAAGAATAAGAATTTCAACTTATCAGAAACTGTATATTCCACAATACATGATTTCTGATTCTAGGTTGAAATTCTTATTCTCTGTTCCCTATTCCTTTTATTGTGCGGAGCTCCTAAGATTACAAGATGAAAAGTTTTGATACTTGCAACTCATTTCATCCATATACATAAAAAAATGATGCGATCATGGAAAATAAAATTTCAAGAATGCCGAGGCTAAGTAGATACTCTTTTCTTCAATTTTCATATAAGATTATAATAATTATTGTATATAAAATATTTTTATACAATTATAACAATTACATAAAATATATCTATTTATATAACATTTTTTCCTGGGTATTCCTTTTATAGCATTAACGCAAAAAACTTCTCGCAGTAATAATAGCATAAGCAGTTTTAAATTGTACAACAAACCTAAGACATACTTTTACTTCTTCTTCACCATTTTCATAATGCTAGAGAGAGAGAGAGAGAGAGGGGGGGAGAGAGATAATTAAATAATTAAATATTAATTCTTTCTACCCCTCTTTCTCTACGTGTTCCTTCATCACGAGAATTTGCAAAAAGTTTTATTGATCAAAATATAACGGACTTTCTTCAATGTCCATATACATTTGGCGCTGTTTACGCAAAGTACAATACATAGGTAGTTCATTCTCGTAAAATTTGAGAAAATTCATGAGATTATTCTCCAATTCTTGATGATAAGCTGAGCCAGCATATCTAGATTCGATGTAATTTCGATTCTTTTTGGATATCTGCGCAAAGAACTTCGAGTTTTTTTATTCACATCGTTATCATTAATCAATGTTTGGTCCTTACTTTCGGAAGGATCATACATTTACAACAACGTTCTTCATAAACTCGTAGGTAAAATTACTCACCGTTTTCCACTTTGATTCGATTAACGTGTCAATGCAATCATCGACTAAAGAAATGTCCTGTATATTGAGAAAATATGCTTATAGTCTCGACATATACGATATTGAAATGCAAGTGACCGTCTTACCGTTCGTGACAGCAAAATAGCTCGATTTTCGACGCGCAGACAATCGAATCTATCATGGAGAATCACCGCGGCCCAAGGTTCGCGAAAATACGCGTAGAAATCTGAGATTTCTGAATTCTGAGGAAAAATTATTTTAAAAAGAGACATTTACACGTGCAAATATTAAGTGATAAATCCTGAAATATGTATGACATCGCTTTTTAATATTTCAATACTGTATCATCAGTTAGGCGCTTACTTGAAAACGGAATTTCAATTCGTTTAACATGCTCTCGTGTTTTCCATATAAAACAATCATGTCCTGCACTCGAAATGTCTGAAAAAACAATTGTCGTTGAGACGAAGTAACGTCTGTTCCGAATCACAAGACGAATATTGTGTGACACATAAAATTTTTCTAGAGCAATTGTTGAGTATTGTTTGTCTAATTAGTTTCAGAACTACCTTTCTGCTTACGCAGGTTATACTGTCCACAGTGTCATACATATTCAATCGAATGCGAAAATATCCAATTTCAGATTCGCAAGAACCGGTTACAAATACATTTCCCTGCATGAAATAAAATCAACGTTAATGTAACGACTTATGTCTTACAGATTGAAGGAGAAAGAAAGAGAGAAAATCAAAGAAACTCTTTCAATAACGTTATTTGCATTTCGATGCAAAAACCGATTTGACTGTTAACTCACGTGGTTGTGATTGATCTTCGTCGTGTTATCCCAAGTTGTTTTTCCGGGTTTACATATATGCAAGTAATGATAATCACCTGGTAAAATGCAAGCGGTTACGATAGGTGCATGGAATGTCGATGGTGTCAAATGCATGATTTTCTCTTTCTTTTCTGATATTTGCTCGAAAACTTGCACGTCCGTTTCAATCACTTTCCATAAAATTTCAGCGAGCTTCCGGTAGGGAATGGAAAGAAATACAAGTGTATACAAATAAGTTTGATAATAAAAAAATAATTAGTTTAATTTGAAAAAGATGAGTTTGAAAAAGATATTATATGTCTCCTTAAAAAAAAAAAATCTCTTTTTTACTAACTCTCTCTCCAATTTCCATGCTATTGTAATATTTGTGCTGCCAGATGTCGGCATAAAATTTTCGGGAATATTTCGTCATGGTACCAGCGGCGAAAATAAACGGATCGTTGGTACGACATTCCAGGTTTATTACTAGTGAACCATCGAAAACGAGACCAGCTCGACAAAATGCTGAAACGATATAAATTATGGCTGGTATTAATAGTTGATTCTTATATTTGAGATTGTTGCTTAAGTCTTAAGATGTCATAAGCCAATCAGAGGCCATATTAGCGTCTTAAGACATTACTTAAGATTTAATACGGTATTAAAATAAGAACCGACTATGAATACCGGTCTATGTGAGAAATTGAATTTTCGATATCCATTAAACGCAATTTTAAACGTAATTGAAAATGAATTAGAAATTAGTAGAATGATGTATTCTCGCCCTTTACTTAAATGTGCGTTTAAATCGATCGTTTTTTCATAGAAATTGAAAAGAACGTCGCAAGTCAACTTTTTCTTTTCTTCCTCCTTTTCAATCGTAATACTCTTGATCATGAGCTTTGCATCATCGTTTTCCAGAGTTTTCCAATCGATCACGGTCCATTCGGAAAAAACTTGAACTCCACTTTGTAAAATGGCATTTGTCACCGCTTTGTTCACCTTAGATAGGTAAACACACAATATTATTATAATATCTCTTTTATTGTAATAGTACGAATTATTTTATCGTAATATATACATATTCATACTTCATAATCGTGAAAGAAAGCTTGGTCGCGTGTTTTGCAAGACTTGAAAGAGCTCGGCTCAATCAACGTGATCCACGAAGGCTTTACTCCGAGCTTGATTAAACCACCAAGTGTACAGTAGCAATCGATATTACGTCCGTAAAAAAATATCGCTTCTGTAGAGTATTAAATATTGAAACAATATAAAGTAACAATTTTACTAATCGCTGCACCTACTCCTTTCTTTAAAATCCTCTGTTAACCATTGAATCTTTCTGAAGCAAGTAAAAGCTTCCTTATCGTTGTTTACGGTCAGACAATTCCATGGTGTTTGGTCTTGTATCTTGTTTTTTCTTGAAAAATAAACATAATGCAGTCCGTAATATAAATCACTCTGAACACTTCATTGCAAGAGAGTAGTATACGAGTAACTCTCTTGCATTTCTCGAGCAATGAAGTATTCAGAGTGATTTATATTACGGACTACATTATATATACCCATTATACATATACTATAATATATTATAAACAATCTTTACTTTTGCTTTTTCATTTTTATTTCTTCCCATAATGTCGAGTTTTGATACTGTAAGCCACACGTTAAAACCAAATAATCGTACGCGAAATTTCCTTGATTCATCACAGTCACATATTTCTCCTTCCTAACGTAAGAAAATTCGAATCGATTGTCATCTCGTCAACATTGCTGGATTAATTCGAATTATTAAAATTGTTGATGGATAGTGTCGTATGTCTATCAACATATGAAAGATTACCTGTTGATCGCTGCCATAGTTCCATAGATGATGTTAAGCCAAGTCCGTGCGACTACATAGCGACGATATCCTGAGTGAAACTTTCCTCTGAATGGAAGCAAGTACTCGCAACAATCTGAACGACTCGATTCGTTATCAAATGGTATGCCATGTGGCGATATTAACGTAAGATTTGTCAATTGTATATAACGCTGCGTTAATCTATTTAATATTGAGAATAATTAGAAGAAAAAACGTATATATTATGGATATTTTTCTTGGATATTTTTGAAACGTTACATTACCATATAAAGAAATATATCGTTTGGTAAACTTCGTATCATCAACACGCAACATACTGCAGGTGTTATAGTTGAAAACATTTTACCGTAAAGCCAGATACTCTGCGAAAGCAATTCCACAGTCCGATGCTCCAACGACAACGATTCTCATATCGATAATTGTACGTGGCATCATGGCTAATCTCGGTGACGTCATAAATAGAGAAAATTCATCGTTCGCAATATCATTTCTTTCACATTTTGTATTATTTTCACAGCTATTGAAGTTTTCCTGAACAACCGGAAATTCATATTCAACTTGTCTACGAGGATCTACCGGAATCATATCGTTCAAACAGGATACCAAAGGATATATCCACGTCTACGAGTAACGTACACGACGATAGTTAGGCTCTAATAATTTTCCTATCAATTAAACAGTTTTAGCTTTCATTTGTAACATATAATTATATATATATAATATTATAGGTGCGTTCGGGGAGACGCTATTTGTGTCATTCTATCTCCATTGTTTATCATACGTAAAACAAGAATAGAATGATATAAATAGGATTAATAGCGTCTTCCCGGACGCACCTTAAATCTTATAGAATCATATATGTGAGAAACACAATTTATAGAAATCAATATCTTAAATGATTTAGCTGGATCTTAAGTGCTTGCATGATTCTGTGTGAATTTATATACTACGTACATAGTCCTTCAAAATGCACGCCAAAATGATTTTTTATATAATATATAATTTTGTGGGATGAGATGAAACTTCGATGTTCGTATTTACTAGAAATACAACTATTGTTATTGTGTATACTATTGTTACAGCTTACCAATGCAGTCTCATCTTTGCGATGAAGCCGATAAAAGATTACCGTTAACTTGCTTAAACGTGTGAGCTCGCGGAAGAAGAAGCGATGGTAAGCGGAAAAAATTGGCATAAGAACAAAATGTAAGAGACATCCGTAATCATTTTGAGAAATACTCTGCACAGACACGTAATCCTCTATATGGTAATGATTCGTAACGAAATTTATCTGCCTCTCGGCGCTACAACATAAAGTAAGGAAAACTTGGATATTTGAATATCATTCACGATATAAGAAATACAAGGGAATATATGTAATAACCACAGTATAGCGAGCCCCAGCATTATATCGTTACTTTCAAAGACGAAACAATCACGCTGTACAGCCTGTAAAGGATCCATAGCAACATCAAAATCAGCCAAAACTTGGTGTTTTGTTGATATAGTGAGCAAGAGTCTCTCTACAGCTTCACGATCTTGTATTTGGGCATGGCGACATATCAACTCTTCGCAAACAACCGCTCGGTGTAGAATGTACAGCGTCATAGAGAAATCTCTATTACATCTCAACGGTACGCGCTGCATTTTCATTTTTTATTTTTTTTGTTATTAATTGTAAGATTAAAAAAAGAAATGCTCCTAAAGTTCCTTTTTGTCTTATATGGGTGTTCCGAATTTAAATAACTAAACTTTGGGAACGTGTATGTAGAAGAGATCGATAAACTAAGAAAAAAAAGTCCTTTAGAAATATCGTTTTTACTTTCTGGAAAAAATCACAAAAACAGCAAAATATAGTTTTTATTTTTGTACTTATTTATTACTTATTTATTCACACTTATTTATTCACTTTGTTTTTATGCTTAATGCAGATTGTTCAAAATGTTGACCTCTTGCAGCAATGCATCTTGTTCGTGTGTAGCCAAACACTGATGTAAGGAACTTTCCAGCAGAGGCACAAAGCAACATGAGAGTCATTCTGTCTTTATTTCTTACTGATTATCGAACAAAGACAGGATGACTCTTTTGTCGATTTGTGTCTCTTGCTAGAAAGTTCCCAAAATAACTCCGGCACTCTTCTATCTGAAAATCGGCGCGCACTACTCTAGCTCGTATTACCTCTAAAGCATATTGTCGCTCAAGTTGTATACAAAAACCATAATCCACTTTGTAACAACAATAATATTCCGAAAATTACATTTTATCAATTTTTGCGATTTTTTTCAAAGTGAAGCAAAAACGAGTATATCTCTAAACTTCTCTTTTCTTAGTTGTCAATTCCCTAGACGCTCCCGAAATTTGACAATTTAAAATCGGGACAATCTGAACTCTCATTGAACAAGTCATTGAAATATCTCATTAAGTTAATTTACAATACTTCACCACAAAATGTTGAAGGAATTGATAGCACGGATGTGAGAAAGGAAGAAAAGTCACGCAGTACTCTAAATGCGGGAAGCAATCGAAAGCAGCCTCCAAGAAATCATGGGACCAGTGAGGCCTCATTTCATCGCGCGTCGCAAACATCTCCAAAACGAAGGCATTTATTTCGTTATCCGGCGTCGGAAAAACATGGGGAACGAATTGAGATTGCATCGTCTCGTTATGTTCAACAGTACGATCATTTTCCCGCAATTTTTTTAAACCATTGTATGGCATTAATTCAAAATTCTTGTTAAGCAGATCGATATCGATCATAGCATTGAGACACATAACACCCACTGTCGAGCCATTGCTATCCTCTCCGATGATCAATTGACGACAATTGCTCGGATGACGAATCATCTCACTAATATAATACTCTCCATAAAGCTTCTTTAGCATATCTTCACCGTTGATAATCGCAATCACGTCATCGTTATCCTCCTCTCTGTATATATATCATCGAGTATATATGTGATACCGAGTTGTATAGATGTTTAGAAAGAAATTTCAGAAAGTATCAATTGCAAATGAAATCAACTCACACGACTCTGCGTATTTTCAACTTTGGACGTAATCGATGTCGATTAGTCAGATAGAGAAATTGCAGCGCGACGTTTTGCATGGTAGTTTTGGCCAAGACTTTAGTCATCTCTTGCTCGAACACGCTCAAATGTACTAGAGAGAGAACATAAGTCAAGATATGAGGCCTATTCTTTTTAGCTGAACTTCTTGCACGGTTCATCTTTTCTCTTTTTCTCTTCATGAGGAGAAAAGAAAAACGAACTGTGCAAGAACTTTAGCTAAAAAGAACAGATCTAGTAACATCTTTCTTCCGATGTAAAAAGTTTAAAGCAGAATCGATAGGTGATTTGATTTGATAAAAAAAAGCAATCACCTGATTCAACTTGGGATGGAATTATGAGAACCACGTATTGGCAATAGGTAGTGTTGTCGAACACTGCAGTCAATAACTCCCCAAGAAATTCATTCGAGTAGAGCTCATCCCATACGAGTAAGTGTATGAACATTGTGTTCCGTTCCGTGGCAGCGGGAATCCTTTTTGAAAGATGCTAATCTCATAAACTCGCCTAACATATATAAGACACCGACTCGTATCGTAAAGTCATGTTAACTTTACTACGATTGATGCAAACAGAAGATTACCCGTAAATTGTTGTTAACCAGGTCAACCAATCGTCCGGCGATATGGACGATATATTGGGGTAATTGCAGAGGCATATCCCCGAAATGACGTCATGTCTCTCGTTATGTTGAACCATTGAGAGACAGGAAGTCTCGCTGCAAATTTTATGTAACGGTACATCAAGGTGCACGCGCATAAGAGGAAGCGCACCGATTTACGATTTAATATAATATTGCTGACATTATATAATATTATATAATATTATATAATATTATATATTATATTAATATATATAGAGGAAAGCGCGCCCCCCCCCCTCCTATTATGAAATAGGAACCTAATGAGATAGCGACGTTTCTATTAAACTAATAAACGCTATCTTGATTCCACCATGAATTTATTGCTCTTGAATTAAAAACTATTTAGTAGAAAATTCATTATTAGATCATGCCTGTAGTTATTGTAAAACAAGATCTTAGAATTTGGATGTCTTCAAGTTTCATTGAGATGAGTATTTAAGCCTTGTTTATTATTTAATAAAAAATAAATATTTGACAATAAATTTTTCAAGTAGTAGATAAAGTAAGGTACTAACAGAAAAATACGGGAGAGTAAGGTACTAATAAAAAATATGGGATATGTTGAATTATTTAATTACAGAAGTTAGATTTGATGATCGTAAAACCATAAGGTGTAGAAATCGGAATAATATGAGATATCCAGAGTATTCCTAATATGAAATAATGCTCCTGTGTTATAGTGAAAATCGTTGCTAAAATATAAATGTTATTGTACAATAATAAAAAAGACAACCGGAATGAACGTCAAGTGCCTATATCTGTGTTGTTTCATTTAATTACCTGAAAAAGAGTTCTGGATATAATCTATCGTATGCTCATTTTTCGCGCACGCTGGCTGTGTTTGTTTATATTTTAGAAGCATTAAATAAATTTTTTAATTGCAATACTGACATACTTTGTGTTTTACTATTGATTTCTCGGGGCATCTCATATTAGGAGCACAATTTTTTTACTTTGCGATTTATTCACTCTTTACATTTCTTTAATTTTCAAAAAAAAATGGAATTTGAATTAAATTGTATGTAACGTTATATTAAATTCCCTTTAAAATGACCAATTATTTTTTAAAATTCTGCCTATAGACTTTTAGCATTTACCCAAAATGAACTTGATGTCTCATAATAGGGGCCTTTCCTCTACGTATATATAATGAGAACAAGTTCGCCAAATGCGAGTGCGCGTTTAAAGTACTCCATGTATGTGGCTGCAAATACTAGAGTTGTTCCAATTTCACATTCCCGAAAATTTCATGAGTCGTCGGACGTATCAGGAGCTCTAAACGCGATAAATCCGAATGTTGAACGCGACGCGATCCCGAGATTTTGCTAGGATTTTTTAACTCTTCGGACTCGTCAAGGCAAGTTGACATTTTGGAAGCTTGTTGGCTCATGACATGTGGACCTTGATGCGGACATGTCATATGCCGTTCGGCAATTTTCAATCGATCGCAAATCGCAATCGATTATTCTCATCGAATAGTTTTCGATTACATTTTAAATTTAAATGATAATACCTGTTCATTTTTCATTCTAAAGCGTTTGCTCGTTATCGCGATGTACAGCTATGTACAGCGGCTGAGTTCAAACTCGGTTGATCGACGATTGCTCGGTTGATCGAAGCGAGCTGTTTACGAGAAAGGAAGTCAAGGAATCCATCGGAATTACCATCTCGGATGTCAACTTAACGTGGGAAAAGTCTGTCGGATACCGTGTGCAATACCAACCGACTTGATACCCGCGCAAAAAGAAGGTCATAATGTATGTGTGTTTGTATGCATGAAACTCAACGATCTAAACGGAGTTAGAGGCCAAGCTTCGCTTCCTCATCTCTTCTTAAATTGCCTCTCGCCTTTCGCCTTCTCTGCTTCTTTGGCTCTTGTATTAAGAATAACAATCATAGACAGTCGCCGCGCAAGTGTCACGTCAAATGTATAATGTATGTACAACTGAATTCACAGCAAAGATGGGGAATCCATTCGATCATTCATCTATCATTCCAATAGGCTTTATTATTGATCGATATCTACAGTTATAGATTATCACAGATGCAACTGCGATAACGGAACGCGATATGATGCACCGTATTGGCCAAACACGGATTCGAAGAAAAAAAAGAAAAATTGAAACGAGCACTTTGCAATTGTAAATAGCGGAAGCTATTTACAGTGCGCATCGCGTACGTTTAATTACGTGTACAACGAACGTGCTACCCAAGTGAGAACATAATGCGACATTACGCGACGATATGCGGAAATTGATAATCGAACGATACATTGTCACGGTACATTGTCATGTCTTCAATATTCTTTTTTCCGAACCATTTGATTGAGTTGATACGGTTTCAGACACCTTTCCTTTCTTTCATTCCTGTGCATGACTCGATCATGTCAGTCTATAAACTTCCCAGTAAACGAGAATAGATGAATTGAAATGAATTGAAATGGATTCAGATTTTCAGAAATATGAATTCACGAATGTTAAAAATAAATGCTTTTCAATTTTGAATACATTTTTATTCATTTATAGGAATTGCATGAAGCATATCTCTATGCCTTTCAATTTAAAAATAATATTAATTTAAAAATAAATGCCTTTCCATTTAAAAATAATATTAGCTTTTTTTGTGCACACAAACACAATTGTGAATACTGTTCAATTCAAAATTTTGAATAGGGAATGCAGTTTTTCAATCCAATTGCATCTAATTGAATCTAATTGAATCCAATTAAATCCAAAAAAAAGTATTCACTATTTAAAATACGCATTCG
>Ga0157364_1004331_pt1 | contig 14138 bp, 16 predicted proteins | sample AttsexASBM2_FD_111476 | JGI IMG/M metagenome (GOLD analysis project Ga0157364, IMG submission 111476) | Fungus gardens microbial communities from leaf cutter ant in Ribeirão Preto, State of São Paulo, Brazil - Atta sexdens ASBM2 | ecosystem: Host-associated > Fungi > Mycelium > Unclassified ... | reverse complement strand
TTTGAACGCGCATATCTAAAAGATATCTAAAAAACGCTTTAAAAGGTATCTTTTAGACACACATGTTATCTGGATATTTAATAGCCTTGAATTCATCTTTAAGAGATATTACATAATAGAGTGCGACGACTAGAATAACGTGTGTTTGTTTTGATATATCTTTTCTAATCTAACGGAGATAGATTAAGATTCTCTATGGAAAATATTCCAGATATGAAGTGACCTGACATCAGTCTGGGAATTATTGATATCTTTAGAGCAAAGGAGGAAACCGTTCGTACGTGTAATTAGGAATACCCAAGAATATCTCGAAATATTTCCCGTTATGATAGTACGCGATAAAGCTTTCAAATAAAACTGACAAGGAAGTTGCGTGATAAGGATTTTGATGAATCATTCACAATAGGTATATCATTGCACATAGGAATGTGTCTGGACGACGTGAAACGCTGGCGTTATTTTCAACTCAGGCTCGTCGGAGATCGAACCTGGAAATTCGAATATCATATTGGATTAAGTGTCGATCTTGACGTTAAACTTACAACTGCGTAATCGCTTTAAGCGATTTTCTAATGCAAACTTTTGAGGCACCTGAGAAAAGCACTCGTAATTCATCTTTTCTTATTGTCGAATGCTCAAACTCGCATGCGATCACAAAGCTTCGCGACACTTGAGTGACATACGTGACGCAATATGAGAGATGAGAAAAAATATAAAAGAAATACGATCGTCGTCATCGTGAACTTCGATATGTAATCGGGGGCGACCGCTGCCTTTTTTAAAACGATCATCCACGAACGTGTGATATTTCGATTTATTGGTGTTCAAAATGACTTGGTATCTTTATTACGTAACTACAAAGATCATGAATTAAAATTAAAATTAATTATTCGTTAGAATCTGTTAAATAATAATTAATTAATCTTTCTTAATTAATATTTCACAAAAATTATTGTTAACAATTTTATATTTTGACAAGCTGATTGTCTTTACTATCAAGTTCCAACAAATAAATTGACATTAATTATAAATTGTTATTTGTTAATGACAAAATGACAATAAATATCAGCTTGTTTGCTAGAGTATCAAAACATGAATTTTATGATCAGAACGAATTTAAGAGAATAGATTTATAGAGATCGATTCACTATTGCTGTCTGATGGATCAGTTAGTTGCGATCGACTTTTTGGCTGTCCCTGATAATTGGAATGTATATATGCACGCGACGTCTAAATAGAAATACATAAATGCAACGATCCTTTATATAATGTTGGTACAAAGAGTTGGTTCTACGATAAACTTTTGTGTGTCAAAGTTGACCACGTGACATACAGTGTGGATATATTTATTTACTTTAGAAGTGTAGAAAGCTCAAGCAGTATAATAGCTCAAGCAGAACAAGTTACGGTAACGTCAAAATGACATTAAAATGATATTTTGGATTCATTTTGATATCATTTTGATATTATTTTGTTATTATTTTGATATTATTAATATCATATTAAGATTTGTTCTACTTGGGAGAGAGCTCCCGAGACTTTGCAGGAAACAACGTTTTTCGTTATTATCTGTACATTCATTATATAAAAATAAATCCGCGTAAAAATAAACGTGATGTGCCAGTGTTTGGTACCATTTTTAGCAGCACACTCTCTTTACTGGATTATTATTATTATACTTGAAACATACTTTATTTGTTATAATATAATAAATTTTATAACTAATTATTATATATATATTTTATAGATCTATATATACATGTTGGATTTGCATAATGATGTAGCTTTGGCAGAACTTCCAGGTAACACAGTGAGTCACTTTACATATTAATGCAAATGCATTTTAACGCCAAGAACTTTTTGCAAGGAAGCTTAGCCTTCATTTTTAAATAATTCCGTGCCAACGTTAATTATCTGATCTAACGAGTGATTCGGTTCCCCGTCCGATTATTTAAATCGTCGAGGCGCGAAAAGTTCTGTTGGTACATTCGGCAGTGCTAGAACATACGAGGCGAATTCAACGCTATCTAGTGGTAGCACAATAATAGACAGGCGGTCAGCGAACGAGGGAATAAAGCAAAAAAAGCACAAAAAAAAAGATATCGTGTAAACTTTGTGACAGGACGAGAGGAGCGAGAGGTGGAGTTGATACTCGGAGATACGCGCCGGGATTGAGCCGGAGTACTCAAGTGATGTGCTGAATCGCTTCTTTCACGACGGATTTCCGTCTTCGTGGACTTGAGGTCGGCGAGACATCCGGAGCAATCGACTGACAGTAGTCACAGTGAGTATCCTCCTTGATTTTCGTCAATATGTGCCGCTGATCCGGGTACGCTGCTCCGTGTCTTCATCGCTGCGTAATTTTAATTGAACGGCCGATCTGGTAATTATCCCAGATATACTTTACACAACGCGTTATCTCTCTAATCTGACGCTCGTATTTAAACGTCACGTTACACAGTCTACAAATCACTACTCTAATTAGGAATCTCCACTATTCAATTTATTTGATTAACTGAACACACACATATATTTACATGGTACACACACGTACGTGTTTATCCGTTAGATAAAACATATTCTGTTTACGTGGAAAATATCGACATTTCAATGACGATGTAAGTGCAAAATTGATCTCTATTCTACTTGTATGATAAATACTTGTATGATAAATAGTAGATTTCTGTGTAATGCTTTGTAATATTTTTTCTAATCCTCTTGTAATAAATGGTATAATTATTATAGGTATAATTGCACTATAATGATAACCAGATAAATGTTGCCTAAGGAGGAGGCAAAAATCAGCAACATGACGGAAGGTTAGTTATTCAATGTCTATGCTATAATAAATTTAGGAACTGAGTTTGTATTCTTATTGTAGGTGCAGAGACTCAACCAAATGCGGGAAATGAGCCCCAGACAGGTAAGTTGATTTATTAATAATTTTATATATATATATATATATATATATATATAAAGCATAATTATAACTATGTAAAGATAAACATCAAGTCTGATATAATTGAATTAGCGTTTGTTATAGATATCTGTTATATGATAGAGTGGGGCTTCATTTTTCAGTCTCTTCTATTATGTCTTATTATATTATGTTATTCAACAGTAAATATAGATTTTTAAGTTAAGATTATTTAACAAATGTTGATATACAATTAGATAAAATGTTTAATAGCATAATAAGATTTATATTGACAACAAAAATTAAGAACATTTTGTATATTTTTTGTGTATTATATAGTATATCAAAACAGCTTAACTTTATATAAAAAAATTTTATTAATTTTAATAAAATTAATTTTAATAAAATAATTAATAAAATTAATTTCTAGTAGATAGGAATCACAAGTTTATGTTGTGTTCTTACAGAAGCCTTAGAATCAAGGGCAACGCATAGCGAAGGATTACACGAGGGAACAGCAGAATCAACATCGCAAGCTGCTCTTGAACCTATGCAAGAGCTTCTTACAGTTCATGGAGCTACACAGGGAGAGAGTAGCGATGCTGTCAGTATTTATACTGCCAGCACTTCCGTGTCTGGCAATGGTAAGTTTGCAAACTGTAGTGATAATATTATAATACGTGTATATACATGTATAAATATTTATATTTATATTATTTTTTAGAATCAAGTTCAAGTAGAGTCAGCGCGATAACTGTGGTGTTGCCTTGGGGTGCTCAAAAAGAGACAGTGAAGCCACAACAAATAGGAGATATGGATTTAAGACCGGGAGAGTATGTGATGCGTATTCTGTTCGCAGAATTCACTTTGCAGGCGGAGAAAAAGATGGAAGCTGTTATGACGGAACATGTGAGCAATTGTTGAAGCGATTATTGTTGTTATAACAATCTTGTTTGAATGCATTATTTTCAGGAGAAACAATTATCGAAAGTTTTACAAAGAGGAGAAGATCCACAATTTGATCAACTGTTATCGGCTTTTGGTTCTGTCGCTGAACATTGTTTACCATCAATATTGAAAGCACTTTTTAATTGGTATGAACGTCAACTTGTTGATCAAGGTGGTGATCAGAAAAAACCTGCTCCTGGAAAGGAAGACCAAAAAGGAAAAAGGTAATAAGACGATAAATTGATTTATCTTATAAATATTTATAATAATAAATGTATCATTTCAGTATTATGTATACAATAGTATCAGGAAGTGTAGAAACAGTGGAAAGAAGCGAGGCAGATCTTTTGCAAGAGCGTAGAGATCTTGCTGTCGAATTTATATTTTGTTTAATGCTGATCGAAGTTTTACGTCAATTACCATTTCATCCTGGACATGAGGATTTAGTAACATACATAGAAAATATTGCTTTTAAACATTTTAAATATAGAGAAGGGTATGAATTACTACATTGCGATAAGAATGAAGAAAGAAGATATATATATATAAAACTTAATATTTACATATTTTTTCAGCATACAAAACGAGCCAAATGCAGCTAACATTCACATTATTGCTGATCTCTATGCTGAAGTGATAGGAGTTTTAGCGCAATCCAGGTTTATGTCAGTAAGAAAACGTTTTATGGTAGAATTAAAAGAATTGCGAGCTAAAGAGCCAGGTCCTCATACTACACAGAGTATTATTTCCTTATTAATGGGAATGAAATTTTTCCGAGTTAAAGTAATTATCACATCCAATTAATATGATATTTAATACGTATTTTATTTTGAACTTGTATTATGTTTTTAAGATTCCTTTACTTTTAACTAATGCATGTTACATGAATTTTCAGATGGTACCAATAGAAGAATTTGAGGCATCATTTCAATTTATGCAGGAGTGCGCGCAGTATTTCTTAGAAGTAAAAGATAAAGATGTTAAACACGCTTTAGCTGGTCTTTTTGTTGAAATACTCGTCCCTGTTGCCGCTGTAAGTATTCTAGACCATAAATTATAATTCATGCATCATCAAACAATGTTATAATTATTTGTATTTTTATATTCTAGGCTGTAAAAAACGAAGTGAACGTACCGTGTCTGAAAAATTTTGTGGAAATGTTGTACTCAACGACATTAGACATGTGTACAAAGTCTAAGCATAGACTGGCGCTTTTTCCATTAGTAACCTGTTTGCTTTGCGTTAGCCAGAAAACATTTTTTTTACAAAACTGGCATTACTTTTTAGCTATGTGTCTATCTCACTTGAAGAATCGTGATCCAAAGATGTGTCGAGTTGCATTAGGTACAATTAAAGTACAAATTTTATATCATACATGATATTTGTTTAAAAGAGAATTGAAAACGAATTATCTTTTGCATCTATTGTATTACAGAGGCCTTATATCGTTTACTCTGGGTTTACATGATACGAATCAAGTGTGAGAGCAATTCAGCTACGCAAAGTAGACTCCAAAGCATAGTGAATTCTTTGTTTCCTAAGGGATCGAAGGCGGTTGTGCCACGGGACACTCCACTGAATATTTTTGTAAAGATTATTCAATTTATTGCGCAAGAGAGACTGGACTTTGCGATGCGCGAGATAGTATTTGACTTACTGTCTGTCGGTCGACCGGTAAAGATAATTTTAACTCCTGAACGTATGAGTATCGGCCTCCGAGCATTTCTCGTAGTAGCTGACAGCTTACAACAGAAAGAAGGGGAACCACCTATGCCACGCACTATGGGTGTTTTGCCAAGTGGAAACACTATGCGTGTCAAAAAGACATACTTGAACAAAGTATATATATCATATATATCTAATTTTTAATGTTTTATTGAACATAGCATTTTTACGAATATGTTTTTACAATTTAGATGTTGACAGAGGATACTGCACGAAGCATAGGAATGTCCTCGTATTTTCCGCACGTACGCCGAGTGTTTGTAGATATCTTGCGCGCATTAGATGTTCATTATGGCAGACCTCTCATGATGACTAGTACTCAAAACATGAACAAGGAGCCGGACGAGATGATCACCGGAGAACGTAAACCTCGAATAGACCTCTTCCGAACTTGCGTTGCCGCCGTTCCGCGACTGATTCCTGATGGAATGACCGGTGCGGAATTGGTCGATTTACTGGCACGTTTGACAGTACACATGGATGAAGAACTCCGTGCATTGGCATATCAAAGCTTACAGACTCTAGTATTAGATTTTCCCGATTGGCGACAGGATGTCGTGCTTGGGTTCACGCAGTTTCTAGCCAGGGATGTGCAAGATACGTTTCCGCAGCTAATTGATAACGGTTTGAGAATGCTGCTGCAATTGCTGACCAGTTGGAAGAATGCCCTTACGAGTCCTAGTATAAGAGCTAAGGAGCAATCAGTGGATACTACACGGATGAATATACGAGTGGATGTTAGCATCAAGAAATGCGAAACAGCTCAGGTTTGTATTAATGTTTATTATTTTGGAATTAGCAGGCAACGCATAGAATACAATTGTAAATTTTATTTCTTATTTACAGAAAGTAGAACCTGTATCGAACATATTCTATCTGGTAGAAGGATTTGCTTTAGTTATGCTCTGTAATTGTCGCCTTTATCCTCGACGATTGGCTGTTCATATACTTCGGGAGATTAAGCTTTTACTGAAGACTTTAGGTAATTATATATTAATTATATTTATGCGTATTATGCACAGTGCATCAAAATGTATATTTTATATGTCATCTTTTTAGGAGGACCTGAAGATGATCAACCAGTCATTGATGTAATTGATGCTTGCTGTCCGGCTGTTTTGGAAAAATGTTATCCTATATTACCTCCAGCTGAGAAAGCAGCCGCTGCGTCTACTTCTAACGTGGATTTGCAATGGATAGCTGATCGAAGTAGTTGTGTTTGGACAGCTGGTAATACTAAATTTATCATACTTTTTATGCAAGTTTATATTATATTTATCTACTATATTTTACATTGCAGGATTTCATGATGAAAACAGTACTAAGAGTTCTTCCTCGCTTAATCTAAATGGAGCTGATCCGTGGGCCAGTTGTCTATTTGCTTTTCTGGAAAAGGACAGAGTACTTACGCTATGTCCAAGTGCCGTCGCTCATTCTTGGCCTATTGTTTTCACTCGCATAAACTCTTTGTTTTCAGTTGTGGATCCCACGTAAGATTAAATTCTATAACAAGTTTGTATATTAGTTATATTTAAAGTTTTGAAATAATTCATAGTTCTGTATTCGTATAGGCCAGTAAATGATAATCGAGCTTCGTTATTGCGAAGTTCGACGGCAGTGAGAAAACCAGTAAATGAGAGGGATGTCTATATGCATATTTGGAAAAATTACCTGACTTTTGGATATAGAGTTGTGCCACCAGTACCGAATCCAGTTGTTCGATGTGCCAGTCCGGATCTCAGTCTCAGGTAAGTTAGTCACATGAAAATTTATAGTAGGAGTTCAGAGATATCATATTATATCATCCTATTATATATTATTTAATATTTTCAATAGTTTTAATTTTTAATACAATATTCATGCTTATTATGTATCATTCAATAAAGTATGTATAATCGCGTGCATCGCTATGCTCGCTGTAGATGCAAACAGTTTGTTCGATGAGCAGTAAAGTGCCTCGTTCGAACATCTGCATCGAGAGAATGTATGCACACGATTTATGTTTTGATTAAATATTTCAAAACTTTAGATAATTAAAAGCTCATATGTTTAGCAGAATATATTAGAGCTTTAAGTGTCTATATAAAAGTGAGTCATTAAATAAAATCAATAATCAACTTGGTATCGATTGGTGTTGGGTCATGCTTGTTAACGTCTACTATTTTGCACAGTAACATTTACTTTACTTGCTTTATGAAATGTCAATTTCATTAGTGGTTAAATATTTTACAGAATTATAAAATTATTTATTTTAAGTGTTAATTCTACACAAACACAGTTACTGAATTATAATTTTATAATGTTTTACATTATATAAACACCAAAAGAGCTAATATTATATGTATTCACACGTTATTCTCTCCGATGTTCCGCATATCTAGCAATGGCAATTCTTCAATCGATTAGACTAGCACCAATTCATACCAAATTCGCGCTTTGCATTCGGGAGCGGAATCCATACTTGCTCTGTCCTTTCTTCTATGCATATACATACTTCGCTTTATTTTCCGCAACATACTACATAAATTTCTCGCATGCTGTCTCCTATCGTACTGTCTCGTACATGTACATCTCTCTCTCTCTCTCTCTCTCTCTCTCGTTTTCTTTCTGAATATTAGAGTAGTAGCTCTCTGAGTAAATAATGTCTGATACAAGGAGCATTGGTGGTACACTGTATTGCATACTCTAGTGGTCAGCATACGGTGGAGTTTGGTGTGTTGTGCATGAGTAAGGAGTTGAGTCAGAGCCTGGAGAATCTCGGCGGGGCGCAGACCCTGCCGGGTCGGTTTTCTGTTCCGTCCATTTCCGGCATCTACACCCGACACAAGCGTACCAGGTGAGCCTGAGATTAACAATCGCGAACAAAACGACCATGCTTCCTTCGATGTCACCCGGGATTTAAACGGTCGTTGGTAATTCGCACTTCATATCTTCTATTTGTCTCTTCTTACTCTCTTAACGTAGTACAGTTTGGTATATCCCTTTCTTTTCACTGAACTTTCAGCTTCGTACTCGAATTCTTTCTCCCTAACAAGTTTTTTCGCGCGTACTTGCGTATACCATCCTTGCCTCACGACCGTTCCCGATCGCTTCTTTTTTCGGAAATTGCGACCAAATATTTTAAAGTGCACAGTTATTAATTTACAAACTTCAGTAACATACCTATGATCGAAAAATAGTGAAACGCAACAGTCTCATTTTCACAGCTCTTCGCCCGACAGTCTATCCGCGGAACGCGGCGACAATAAATCACCGGGCACAAATGCAAGTCCGGCAGCTTTATATAAGCTGACTGTGCCTTTGCTAAGATGCGAAGCCGTCGATGTCAGGGATGCCGTAGTGCAGGCAATTGGGAAAGTAAACGCTGATGCTCTAAAGTAAGTATGTTATTATCTAAGAAGAAGAATGACGAAAGAGAGATTAAATTACAAGAGATTATTTTCTTGATATAGAGACTTGATGGAAGAACTGGTACCTTACATCCGGGAAGCGGTTGATCGGAAACAGGAGAATATGAGACGACGAAGAAGACGCGATGCTTTGAGGTTGCAGTTAGTAAGAGTACTGGAATTAATCGCAGAGTATGGAACGTTCGGTATCTGGTTAGTTAATTCATTTGATGAACTTCATTTTCTCACTTAACAAATTGGATTTATAAAGATCATTTTTCTTTAGTCCAGCGGTATTAGATCGCGAGACACAATCTTTACATCCAACATTTGTCGAGTACATAGACGGTGCGCGCATTTATCTAGAAAATGAAACTGACAAGGAAGCACCCGCTGTACGAGATATCAAATTACACTTCTGCAACTTTATCAGAAAAATGATTAAGAGTTTTTCATGTAAGCGATTTTATTTAAATAATTTCGTTAATCGCGAAATATGTGTGATGCCTTAAGAGATTTATTAATCTTTTTTCTTATTTTTCTAGTGGAGACATGTTATACTTTATTAAAGAGGGATTTAAGAAGAAATTTATTCATGCTCTTCGCTAGTTGGGCTGGTGTTTATGGCAGGCCGCTTACAAGCACGTCGTCCCTACAAGAGGAGGAAAAGTCTTGCACGGAATTGCAACTCTCAGCCTTACAAGCTATGAGTGGATTGCTTTGTTGTGGATCATGCTTTAATCCACAATCGCTTTCAGAAGAGGGTGCGATTTTATATCAATGGCTAGATTTATTATTGGCCAGTAAAGACGAAAAGGTAAGTTTTATAAATTGTCTCGTATAAAATTTTATCTGTAATGCGCACGCGTATTAGCATTCAAAATTACAAAATTGTAGTTAATAGTCCATTATACATTAAAGTATTTTATTTTGTACATTCTTTCTGTATCGGATTTCTTATTTTAGATTTATACACTTGCACGCGAAACCGTCGTGTTACTACTCGAAGGAAATCCCGATATTGGTACGCTTTTGGATTGGGTGGTTGATCGATGTTATACTGGTGCACCGCAAGTGGCCGACGGCTGTTTTCTCGCATTGGCGACGATTTTCAGCGCCAGGTATGCTGAATTAAAAGATATAAAATAAATATTTTATATAAAAACATTTATTAGGAGAAAATACACACAACGAGCAAAAAATACTAGACACACTTCTCAATAGCACCACAGATATAATCGCGATAGAATAACAAAACTAATAAGCAGTAATCGTCAGTCCTTTTATGTTTTTTTTTTCTTTAGGGAATATCCTTGCGATCATTACACGAGTGTCATCAATGTAACGTTAATGAATACGGGATGTCCCCGTGCACCAGTCCACGATGCAGCGCTTCAACTTCTTCAACTGTTGGATCAACGCTTCTTCGGAAACGTAGGCCCGCTACCAGCTACAGAACTCGAAACTGGTAAGTTTATAATTCACGTCTTTATCTTTGCACTATAATACTGTATTGATGCATTACATATTATTTTTTTATTACCTCCTTCTGATACTGATATATACTTAATTATTTGAAACTGATGATATCATAATCTTTTTACTGGGAACTTTTGCGTTTCCTGAAAGTTTTTCTGTTGCGCATTGATAAAGTGCAGCCGCTTTGAGCTATATTTAGGCATAAATTCTGAAATTGAATAAAAGAAGATTTTATCAAATCATATTTATCATGTTTATCTATTAATTCAAGACATAAAGATAAATTTTTTAATCAATATTATTGACATACATATATTTTGTTATTATGTTACCTTATTATAATTGGGTAATTAAGTGCCTACCACACTGTTTTCCATGCATTGCCATCTGCACGAGAGTTCCATTTCTTCTAGTACTTGAACTCTTCTTACATATGTGAACTATCTCTCTGCGAAAATTCTGTCCGCTCGCGCAGTAAAGAATGAAGTTTATTCCGAAACTCGTGTCGAATAATAATTGACTCATTTGTTGCGCCCAAATTAGCCAAATCACCGATTTATTATTATCAGGATCATTCTGAATTTACATATACATATAATAATTATTAATTGTAAATGTATAATAATTTCTATAACAGTCAAAATTTATCTATATATAAACAGTAATACCACGAATCAATAATACCACAAATTAACAATGGGAAATAATATAAACTGCATATATAGCTTTTTAATCATGCAAACATTTAATTTTGCAACAGTACTGTGTATTGAATTCGATTAAACATTATTAAACAATTTATGAATTTTAGGAAAAATTATTAAAAATTTAATTAACGATTATATCCATAATTTACTCTTTAGAGTAAAAGTTCTGTATTTGACTTTAGCATTAATAACTTTAGCATTAAATATCGATACATACACCAATGATGATCACAGCAATCATCCTGAAGACAAACGCAGGCATATTAAGGCAGAAGAACGCACTCGAAACGAGCAGAAGCATTTTTGTGACTTTAGTCTGCGGCATTCTGTCCCGTGGAGCTCTCTCATTGGAAACGTCGGATTCTATGGTTAATGTTCTTCGGATATGATCAAATTTATAGATGTTGCGTGCTATCAGTGTATTGAAGATTACTATTATGGTCAAGGGCACGGCAAATGTTACGACATTTTCTATCATAGTATAGGGGATTGCCCAAGATTTCCATTCCTTGTTTAAATTACCACAGTCGGTCGAGTTTTCAGGAATTTTGGAGAACACGACCACTGGGCTGGTCAGTAGAATCGCTAATACCGTAAATCCTACCACTATCATCTTGGCTCGGGCTACTGTGCACCAAAATTGACGACGAAGCGGCCACTTGACTGCTACATATCGCTCAACGGTAAAGGCTACCACGAACCAAACGCTAAGAAAGCTAAAGAGAGATGCAAGATAGATAAAAAACTGGCAGAAGCCCTGCCGATTGAATAGATCCACGTGTACCATTTTTAGCCAGCTCATGAAGACTATCATTAGAAAACCGCTGTCGCTTATTGCTAGTGCTCCCAAATAAATACTGGACGAAGAATAACGTAGCTTTGTACCAAAAAACACGAAAACGGACATACAGTTGCCCAGAAGACCCAGGAACACGAGAATTGGCACATAATAATATTGGATGTTTTGGAAAAAATTGTTGATTTCATCATAATAGAATTCGTTTGCTATTGTGCTACTGCTTCCAGTGATCATCTTCTTATTGTGTGTGTTGATCTTAAATCATCGCCAAATCATCAATGAAAAGAAAATCGGAAAGCGATGCAACCACGCTCAGTGTTCACAACATAACAACTTGCGTCATGCACGGTGACCTGAAAGAGCATTAGTGTGTTCTATATAAAAGACGAGAATAAGAGAGAGAAAGAGAGAAACAGAGGATATTACAAATGTCACGCGTTTCCTTTAAATCAGCAACATGAGAATTGAATTTAGAAGCAAGATCAGCATTTGAAATTCAGTTGCTTGAAATTTAGAGAGCCGAGATAATAATAACTGAGAAGACATTTAACATTGAAAATCAGATTTTTTTTAGTTAATTATGTTAACATTTGGCAGAGATCGCAAAATTTTTGTTCTTTTAATTAATATTAAACATTTCTCAAATTTAATTACTTTTAAATAGATTTTAATAGAATTATACATCTTACAGTAGATGTCAATATAAGAGAACAAAAAATAACGAATGATATTTTCATATCCTTCTGAGTTATTTTATTGTCGCTTGATTTAGTACAATCATTGTGCATTCTTATTCTGAGATATAGTCTATATATTTACTAAACAACAAAAATTACGGAAAAAGTTAGCTCTTATCACGCGCAGGAAATCCTTCGCTCAACAGATATGTTAACTAATCATTATTGCGCAAATATTCAAAGTATGTTAAATAAGTGCATCATACTTATATAATGTTGCTTAAAATTTTATTGTCTTATTGAGATCAAATACAAATTATTTGGTAACGTTTTTTCGATATAATTCTTCCTCATTGACATACTTTATTATATAACATTGAAAATTATCTTACAATGTGATGATAACCGCAGGAAAAATTCTTATCTTTTCTACGCTATTGTGAAAAATCCGATATAATTTGTAATCTTGGCGAATGTTTCTTTTGTAAAATAATGGAATAGTACCTAACAATCGTTTTCTAAATGTAAATAATTATTATATATATATGTGATCATGGGAGAACTTTGTTGATATAATATTTTGTATCTTTAGTAATGATGAAGTTTTATATTTATATTTCAGAATGTATACGTTCAAAACTATTGATGAATCAAAGAGTTTTATATTTCTCTTTTGCTTGTTTATATATAATATTAATATAATTTCTGATCAAGTTCAATTTCTGGTGCTTTTAATGATTCGTAATTGAACCATTGCAGTTGATTAAAAGCGATATAAATTGATAAAAATAAAATATATGTTACTTTTAATATAGTAAAACCTTGGCCTTAAAGCAAATTTAATTAAATTTTCTTGGAAAGGTAATAAAAGCCGAACGAGATAATATAATATAATTAAAATTGTTATAAAAGTAATGTAGGTATATTCTGCTTATGACTGTTCTGACTTACGTATTTTAGGACTTATATTCAGTATGCGTTAAGAATTAAAAAAAGAATAAATAAATCAAAATTAAAGTTAATCTACATTGGTAAAAATGAGCATTAATTTAATTATTTATTTACATAACTTTATAATTATTCATGTCCAAAATAATTAGTAATACAAAAATTATTAGTAGAAAAGAAAGAAAACTAATAGAATTATTATTATATGATTACTATATATATTCCATTTATAATCAATTCGACATAATTGAGATCTTGGATCCGATTATAAATAAACGGTCTGTATTTTTTATTTTTCAATAAAACTGTTTCTAATTTTTTTTTTGTTAGAACGTTTACGTCAATTTGTAAGAATGTTTTATGCTTATGGCCAAGACCCTAATTTATAACATTTTATTTTAATAATTTATAATATTTTTCAATAAAATTTCTATAATAGAAAAAAAAAGTCCCTTCACAAAGTGTTAATATACTATCTTTCTCTCATCTTTAAATTAATTATAGAAAAAATAATTAAGTAAAAATATAAAAGATGTTACAATATTAAA
>Ga0157364_1004330_pt1 | contig 14138 bp, 5 predicted proteins | sample AttsexASBM2_FD_111476 | JGI IMG/M metagenome (GOLD analysis project Ga0157364, IMG submission 111476) | Fungus gardens microbial communities from leaf cutter ant in Ribeirão Preto, State of São Paulo, Brazil - Atta sexdens ASBM2 | ecosystem: Host-associated > Fungi > Mycelium > Unclassified ... | reverse complement strand
TTCGGTTGCTTTATAAAACCATGCAAAGATAAAGCATATAAACGTGGCTGGATTTCATACAGGAAGAAATTTAATTCAAAATTGATGTAAGGGAAGGTCAAGTGAGCTATAATATCGTATGCGAATAATAATATCGCCTTTAATCCTTCCGCTACAAAAGGCGATGATAGTCAACCGTAAAATTACATCCTTCGCATGTTGAAAAATCGCCTTACAGGTTACGCTACATTACATACATAATGTATTGCAGGTTTGTAAGAAGTGAGCTGGGCTATCGCTTTTAATTCTTCCGCTATTAAAGTCAACGTGACGATGTTCTCTAACAGAATTTTTACGCTTTGAAATCTTTTTCAAGTATTATTGAAGCAATAAATATATTATGTATATTAATTATACGATACATACTTAAATTTTTATTCGCTTATATAAAGAAATCATAATCAAATAAATAAGTAAAGAAGATATATCTTTCTATGATGTTCTGCTAAAAGTTTTAACGTTTAAATTAAAAAACTATTTGGTAATGTAATAGAGATATTGAAAAATAACTTTGAATTTTTCCATATTTTTTTAAAAGTTTAGAACAGTAAAAAAGCTTGGGCCACAGACAAAAAAAGACTCAGATTGTTAAGAAAGAAAGTGAAAATAAGATTGCAGATGGAGAATTAAAATAATAATATATTTTAAAGGCGATAATTTATTCAAGAGAATATTCAAAGGAAACTTCACAATCGATTTGCAATGGAATAAAAGAAAGACAAACACAAATTTATCGCGTATCGTTTTCCGGAAAACTATCGTCGAGTCTCGTGGGCCAAATTGCTTCTCAACAAATACACGCGTAAACGAAAATCACAAAGTTCTCAGGAAGAAGCGACGAAGTTAAAATGTAGCTTTAGCTATACGGTTTATATTTACGAGATACCCATAGCCTATAATTCCTTCCTTCTTCCAGTTATCGTACCGGCAAGCCCTGTCATTATCAGCGTGCACCTCAAACACCATGGTTAGCTAGGACGTTGCACCAGCGAATGGCCGCGTCATCTTTTCTCTCGATACCTCGAAACCGATAGTGCGCGACTTTTTGTTTCGCATCCCTGGCTACCATCCTTCGCGCAAACGGGGAAGGAAATGATGAAATACTCCCCAGGCCTTTGTGATTTACTTAGATTATCCTATCATGGAATAGTCGATAATCGGACAACGTTATCGATACGTTAGGTATAGTATATCGATACGTTAGGTAAAGTTTTCAACCGGAAATTGCCGCCGATCGCGTCTAATTTTTCTGATAACAAATGCATTGTTGCGTGCGAATATGATTCTTATCGAAATTCTTATTTTAACCCTTTCATTTTCAAATATGATTTATCGCAATTTCTGCGACATTTCTTGTTAGTTTTAACAAAATTTTATGCTCTATTATCATTTTTAAACACAGTTCCGGTTACCTTTTCAATTTTGATTTTTTAGGATTAAAAGATGCAGAACTTCCTTTTTTATAAGAAACTGTAAAAGTATAAAAAGAGAGAGTGCTACTGAAATTGTCATTATTTTTTTTATATAACTGGAATGTCGTATTAACTTCACAAATCCATCTAAATTTGGAATGTGATGTTAGCACGCCGTTCTATTAATAAAAAAAATAATGACAGTTCCAGTAGCACTTTTTACAGTTTTACAGTTCTTTATCAAAAAAAAAATTCCACATTTTTTTATACTGAAAAATCAAAATTGAAAATATAGCGTCTTAACTTCGTGAATCTAGCACAAAAAAAAAAAAATATAAATATGAGTAATATGAGAAAGGGCAATGTTAGCAATTTGAAAATTTTGGTTTAAATTTTCGATAGGACTAAGAAGATATTTTTATGCTATCCAGTTTGTTGCATACAATATACAATACAATTTTTATTTCCGGAAATAAAAAGCACTTTTTTTTTAAATTTCATGATGACAATAAGCATGTCAAAAATGTCATTAAGCACACAGTTAGCGCCTTACTTAGAATGTGGGTGGCCTGAATATCTGAATATTTTATCGTGACGGAGCGGATGTAAGAGTGGATGTGCATGATTCACACTACATAACAGTGTTTAGCAGCATTCACAGCATGGACTGCTACTCAACTCGCATACAAATACGCTTATGTCACCATTGCAAAACGCGCGACAGTTTCCCGCCCGGTCGTTGATCCCTAGAACATCACATATATGTATCTTACTTTAATATTAAATACTAATAACACATAATATTTTAATATCAATTTACAGATGGCACAAAATTAACATTTTTTTTTAGAAATAATATATCCACAGATTTTATGAATGGGATTATATAATGTGTGCCGTTTTGGTACTGGTCAATTTATTTTCGTTACTGTCTACGCTTAAGACTCGCAATCATGAACTTCCCATTTATTTATTTATTTATTCGCGAGCGAAACCTTGGGATCTTGAACTTGACTTGAAATCCATGGTCGCTGTTGCAACTTTCCAGATTATTACCGTTAACCATTGCCGCGTTGACGTAATATACGCAGGCATGTTTCTTCCTTGTCGTACCTGCCTACTTGAAACTAATTATGACATTTAACGTACGCGAGCATCGTATAGTCGTTCACTTAAATATTTCACCACACTTCATAAGGCGCCACAAAACATATGGAGTCTTAGGTCATGTATTCACATACCTTATTAACACCGACGGCGTTTTGCAACGTGATCTTATATGCGTGAGCGATCATAAAGACGATCAGTTATACGAAAATAACAGTGATCTTTTAACCCTTTCAATATCGGACCTCTATTTAATCAAGGAAAGCTCTTTGAAATTTTCATATGTTATACGCAAACTACAATTTATCTTAAACTGTTATCTTATAAAGATTTACATTACATTCTTGTATCTATATATTTTAATTTTCTCATTTTAAGATTTCAATTTATCACTTATAATATCACTTACAATATTTATCACTTACAATATTTAACGGATTTTCAAAAATAAACTCAAAATAAAATCTGTCATTTTAATTATACGCAGAAATGTTTCAACACGGATGATAAAGTTACATGGGATTCATATTCGGAGGTAATTGTCATTTTGATGATCCTGACGGTATTTTACTCGAGAAGAATGTCTAAAGCTACGAAAAATGTCTGGTGATTCCAAAATAATTGCTCACCGTCGAATTGCGACACCTTATCTCGGAGATTGCACCCCGTTAAAGTGCTGCAGATCGTAAACTCACGGCAACTCGCAGTTTTATTTTACGAGACATTCTGGCGCGCACTGAAAATGCCGTAATGTTTGCGGACCGGCTCGAATTATGGCGATGATTACTCCCCGCTGAGCGCGCGTTAGCGTGGCGACGATCTTTAACAGCACGCGGTGTCCATCTATCGCGAGTTTATCCCAACGTTAATTATTGTTTTGATGCAAATGGCAGTTTCATCGAGTTATAATTGCGATATCTTTAGAGAATAAAGCTTCTATAAATGCGAAATTTAGTGGATCTTACGTTAATATTCGTAATTAAGATAGCAATGGACGTAATATAAAATTGTATTAATCGTGCAGACAATAAGAGATGAAATAAAATATTAATACAATAATAAACTTTGCGAAGTTAAAATATGTAATCTCACTTAAATAGCATTCTGGTAGCTTCATATAAACCGAGACAAATAAAATCTTTGCCCTACACACGCACGCGCGCGCGCGCACGCACACACACACCACACACGCGCGCGCGCGCACGCACACACACACCACACACGCGCGCGCGCGCGCGCGCACACACATGCATTCACGCATATATATATATATATACATACATATTTAAATATGTATCTCAACTAGTTACTTGACTAGCAGAATTTTATAGTTGTTATCTTAATACATACGCAAATAAATTATAGTGCATGACATAAATTATTTTAAAGTCGATAATTTAATACATATATACGTATCTAAATATACATCTGATGTACATTTAATATTTCTCCGTTATATGTTATCATAGATCTTTAATTCAATAAAAAAAAAATTTCTTTTCCCTCACTGACCGATGCGCAAGCAACAGCAGAGTTATCTGCAACGTCGACTGCGTTGATACTGTAACATACAAACGTAAAATCCACATTAAAACAGGGCAAAAAAATAATCAATATTCTAAAAAATATTTATTGAATGTAAAGTTTTAAATGACAAAAATTTTCTCGAAAATAAGCATACAATTTTCAAAACAACTCTACTGTTTCTGTTCGTTAAATACAAGTTACTAGAATTTTCTCTCAACATATTATCTCAACGCTTCAAAAACATATAATTAACTCAATGAGAACTTTAATGAAAACAAAGATCTAGAATTGACCTCCGAGTGATAAGTTAATTAGTATTGAACACAAAGAAAAAAAGAACAGCAAATTTAATTTCTAAGATAAAGACCATTTCCACTTTTCAGCAGTGTAAACCACTTGCAACTGTCTATTTACAGGAAAATGCAATTATCAAGATCCATAGTAACGATCTCGTAAGAAAGATCGCAATTATATACTAATTATTAAAATCACAACATTTTACACAATACTCTCAAAATTAAAGTTAATTAAAATTTTTTAAAAGTCGATTAAAGTTTAAGTTAATTAAAGTTAAAAAAAATAATTAAAACTGCATGGGGGGGGGGAGAAGATTAATTATTATTAATATAAGAAATATATAAGTCTTTCTGAAAAAAAAAAATCTTATTGTTAGTCCATTTATTAACACAACATTCCAGAAGGAACACGATACATCCGTCTGATTTATTTATTTGATTGATTGAATTTTAAAACCTAGATATATTAAAGCTTTATGTTACTCAAATCAGTAACAATAGATAAATTACGTTTCAATTGGCGAAAAATTTAAAGCGCGAATTTATTATTACGATATTGTTATTAAGAGATATATCAGAATCCAAGTTAAATATATAATTATTGACTCGCAATGTGGAACAAATTAATTTATAACTCTCGATTGTGTTATCGTTTCGGTTCTTGCTTCCAAGTTGCGCAAAATATCCAACAAACTGTGATTACCCGGATATGTGTGTACAGAATGTTAATTATAATAATTAAGTAATAGTGAGAATCATATTCATAAATTGTTTGTATCTTCTAGCTCGAGTTTCGCGTAAATGTGTAACGTGATGACCTTATAAACCGACCAGTGCACTGTATGCCGCAAAAAAAGAAACACAAAGATTACATGCCAACTAATTTGTTTTTTTTTCTCACGTATTATAATAAATTCATACCAAATATTCATTTCTTTACATTTTTAATTAATTTTGATGCATTTTTATTATAGCGCATTTACAATCTAATATTTTTTTAATGAACAAGATGTAACTTATGGAATTGTATAATTTATAAAACTTCATTATTGCTACTTATAGCAAATTTTCTATCTTTACAAAATCGAAATTGTATGCCTTTAAATGTAAATCAAGAAACTCAATAAATTATCTTCTAAGATAAATATGTTTATTTAAATATTTCGAAAAGCATACAATGGTTAAAATAACTTCCCAAAGTATAATTAAGCAATGTTCAAGTCTACAGTTAACATTGCGAAAGACGAATAAATAAGTTAGTCACAAGATTTACAATGATAACAGAATGTAGTGTGCTATGTGTGTTAAAAAAACATCAATGTAACAGCTGCGATATTGCCAGTTACTATCGCAACATCTACCAATGCTAATCAGAGTTAATTAAACCTTTCCTACCCACTTATACGAACCGTCGTTATAATAAAGGAAAGGTAGGAGGAGCATTCAGACTACGGTTAAGTTAACCGGTCCTAGGCATGAATAACGACAAAAGTTAAACGATGTGACGGACGTAGGTGTGAAACCCGGAAAATGTACCGCAAAATCACGTGCCTCGGCTGGCAACCATACTGGCCCATATTTATCCGAGTTTCGGAGGCGTATACAGTTATCTCGTTTGATGTAGTTCGAAACGCAATGCGTTCTTTTCCAGGCGATCTCGAGAGATTCCACAAATCTCGTAAAACATTCCGACAGCCCTGGTATCTGCGTGCCGCAACGGTTCCGTGGTTCTCTTTACACGATACTCTTGGCTCCTTTTTTCTCGCGATGGACACAACGACCGCGCACAATTCGAATTCTCTCGGAGCTTTCCCTGCGGGGAATTCTTCTATATATAAATATACGTTATATAAATAAATATAACGCAAATATATGTACTTGATGTAAATGCTCACTTTTTAATATGAATGACAAAGAAATTATGATTTAAACAGAAAAATTTTCATATGATCGATACAACGAATAAAATTTGACGCTAAGTACTGTTTTCTTGTCTCGATATATATATTTAGAAGTTTTCAAAATATACATCATTTTTATCTTGCGTGACACGAAATACATAAATAAGTAAATGTAATGAACACTGTGAGAGAATATGCACAGGAATAAGAAGCATTAACCTGTCGAAGTTAAGCGAGCTATGCGGAAACGTCAAAAATATCTCGCAGAGCCCTGACATCCCGCGGCTACGGGTCCATTACGGGTCACGTTAGCTCGAGTTCGGATATTATTTTAAGTCTCAAGGAATCATCGGTTTCACCAATTTCGTTGAGAGCAAAGGTTAAAATTCGCCGTCATTACGGTAATGATGCGAGAAGACGCTTTTTAAGTATACAGTAGTTAGATAATAAGCGTTAAATTACGCAGAGACAAAAACCGTCCACTTTCGTGGTGTTAATAACGACTTTCCTGTTGTACAGGTAATAATGAAAATTTGTAGTTTGCTTCGGAGTCGTAACGCGCGATAAACTCGGTAATTTATATTCAATCTCGCAATTGTAAATGAATAATTTTAACAAGCAATTTTTACTATGTATATCCGGAAACTTTCGGGTCTAAAGATATAAAGGTGATAAAATGAAATATTTTTATTTTTTTATATAATTTTTTAGAATGATAAATTAATTAATTTTATATTACTAAAAAATAATTTTAATTTTTTTATTCTTAACATGATTTTTTACACAAGATTGTAGAGAAAGTAATGAAGAAATTATTTCACCGAAAATTTTTGGACTTTACCGTGTGTGTTCAATTTTCTGTAAAGTTCTTTTTCTAGAAATAAAATATAATTTAAAATTACTCTAATTCTTTTTAATCATAAAAATCCTATAAATCAATGTAATAATATAAATGTATTGTTTGCTAAATTAAAATTCCATTTCGAAATCTAAACGTAATTGATATGTAGAACCTGTTACACGTCGTGTTTTTGCAGTTCTACAGAAAATTCTCGGTGATTCGTGCGCGAAATTCACATCGCTCGACTCTTTCCCATGAGCGAATATTCTAATTTTTACCCTGTGACACATAGCTAACATTCCACTTCTTTGTCCCCGCATTTCAACTTTACTTTATTTTCCGCGGCGCGAACACGGCAGTAGTCTCATACTAATGAGCGCTCATACTTAAACCTACATAGCGTGGTATGTATCGCGCGTGGGTACAAAGTGTTATACAGATGTTTGATATGTTCACGAAGAGAGGGATGAATATGTCGAAGAACTAACTGTTAACGACTGACATGACAAGCCGAAGGAATACCGTATCACGATTATAAAGGTTTATTCACTATTAATTATAGCATGCTTGACAGCAACTTCTCGAAGAATGTAAAATATTTGAATTGTGAAGTGAATGGTTAATACGAGCGGTATAAATTATATAATAGGCATAAGAAAATCAAGCATATTATGGATTGAAAGTACAAGATATTATAAATAGAAACAAAAATACAATTTGTAGTCGCGTAGAATTGTTCAATAAAATATTATTCATCAATGTTAAAGTACGTAAGTGTACGTAAGATACACTTTATTTATTAATATGTTATTAATATGTTATTAATATGTTATTAATATGTTGAATGTCGGACTTAATTCGTTCGTTTTTCTAACAACGATGGAGTGAAATTTTCGGATTAAGTCCTCGAAAAAATAAAATATTATATAATTGAATTATGCAAAATTATTATAAGCAGCACATTTAAGTACTTTACTATTAATTCAATAATTATATTTTTAAAAAATTACAAATATTATTTTTTACAAGTTATATACGTTTTTTACTTTGGTAGTGTCGGTCAACGCCGGTCAACTAAACGGCACAGAGCTACTTAAAGTTCAAGTGTTGGTCAGTGACTGGCATAGGAACGTATTAATACTCTCTCTGATCAGTAGACATAGAGTGACGTCATCGAAAATCTGAAGTCCAAAAAAATTATGTCTTGTTGGCTACGATGAGATCGTGTAATTTCACATCCGTGAATCTATTAACGATAACATATATATTAATAAATCCTAAATGATTATAGCTCATAGAAACGCATGAACAGAATATACATCATGCTATGATGCCGAACAATTAAAATAAACTATAGCAAAGCAGAGAAAACAAGACTACATAAATTCAGTTGCAGACAAGATACATTCAGTTGCATCTTGTTGCAATCAAATAATATCTATGTATATAACAGCTGTAATATATCCTCCTGAGTACAGAACTGCAAATCGACTTAAACTTAGTTTCTTTGGAAATTTACAGAGCGTGTTATATTAAAATCTGACAAGTCTTTTAATTTCTATTTTCTAATGTCGATTTCGCGATCATTCTCCTTTCCAGTTTACCAATGTTATGCGAGGTTAATACTCGATTTCAGCTTGTATCGCAATATTTAACAAATTGGATCCATTAAAGTTACAGCAATTCTTACATGTACAATACGTATAAATACGTACAATTATTATTCGTAGAATTCATTGAATTTCATTAGCAGTCAACATATTAAAAAAAGTTATTATTACTTCCAAAAGATTCAGTATCTTATATCAATATAATTGTCAAGCCTAAGTTTCTTCAATGAAATCTTCCATTGTGAATAGCTGCTGAAATTTGCTTTCTGCAGATATCAAATCGTTTATCGTGCGCAACTTTCCACTAGCGAATCTGATAAAGATATCCTGTACATAACACCACTCAAAAAGTGGCATTCCCATTTTCAACGTAATGAATGACGGAGCGAGAACGAGCTATAAATTGAATTTACAGGTGCATTGCAATTTTCTACTCAATTAAGAGATAACGATATTTCACAGTCACGTACCGTCAATACTTTTTCTGTTTTTACGCATATCGCCGCCATTCCGATTTAATGATCACTTCTACTCATCTTGGTGATTACTAAACTGTCAGAAAACACGTGACGCGCAAAATTTACGAGATAAGATATTGCTCCTACTATAGCTATTCCGCAAACACTAGATATAGTTAATCGAGAACATCTGATAAAACCTATGGAGTTCGTCTATATTTTCTTGTATACATCAACATTCTTTCTAATATGACAATGTTTTCAATATTCTTTTTGAAATAACAGTTTTAGAAAATCATCGCTACTATTTTTATTGTAATTTATAAATTACAATATACATATCTTCTTAAATTTCGAAATGTTTTATTTATTCTATGTTAAATATCATATTGTAAATGCTATAAATTGTATCGTATATATACTACAAGGATGTTTTTAGTCTCGTAATTAATACATGTCACGAAACAATTCACATTTGCAATCTACGTTCGCGCGACCATTTTCAATTTAATTAGGTCGTTTAGAAATCGTTAATCTTCTAAAGCATCGTCGGCATTGAAATAATAGAACGTGTAGTCACGTTCTAACTAAACTGCCGGAAACATCTATACTTTTCAGTAGTCTAAGTGGAGCCATTAAACTCAGCAAAAGAGTGGCGCAGACTGGAATGTACGGCGATTCTTCAAAGCGTCATACGCACCGGCTGCTTAGTCATTTAGATCGGCATACACATCGCTTAAGTTTCAGCCATTCACTTTAAGTCTTTACCGTTCCGCACTCAGCGGTATGTAACGACGCTAGCAGTCGTTTTTTATTATTCATTAGCGGGTCAAGTTTGAGCGAACCGCGACTGTTTCACGCGTCTTAACATTTCCCCAATGTGCTCTGCCGCAATGGAAATGTCGCGCTGCGACTATCAATGAAGACAGCTAAACGTGAAGACTTTCAGATATCAACTCTTCGACTGTAGGCTGCTTGGCATTACGAACCGTGTGAATTTGAAAAAGAATTTCATTATGCGCGCGTATTCACGTACATTGCGTGTCAGGTCACCTGTGGAAAAGATTTAATACAATAATTTAAAATATATACATTACATGGAAGCCATAAGGATCTTTACGAGCAGTACATTCGCGTGCACTGCATTTTAATGTTCATTATTTATGTCTATGAAATGAAACAGGTGGCATGACGTCGAATGTTGCGATTATAAAACTCTATAGGCCGTGGCTTTATTATTGGCGCACACGGGCAATATATAAATACGCGTGTGCTTGCGTTTGCAAATTCCGCAGTACACACAATAAACGGTGCATGAATTAAGGCCATGCCATGCATACACATAAAAATATATATACAAATATAATAGATGTTTTATGCTTGAATTTTATGGAAAAAAAATACTCTGGGGGCCAAACTTATATTTAGTTAAACTATCGCGTAATTTCAGAGATGGTTCTACATTCGTAAATGTTGACTTTACAATAGACAAGAGGATGTAAATTAAATTTTCCGAACTTACGACGACATTAATTACTTGATGCTATGAGAATTTACGGCCGGCACTTTGAACTTTCCACATACAAGTAAGACCATGTATGTTCTTCATGTGACCGCCGTCACGTATGCAATATACTCGCACAAATGGTACATCAAGAAACGCGTTAAGGCCATTCTACATTAATTGCATCGTAGACGTCGCAAGTCACAAGCTTGTTGCTTCAGCCCGTGTGGAAATTTATCCGGGAATATTTTCATACTGGCTCTATATGAGCATTACTGAGGCATCGAAAGTAAAGATTTGTCAAATTCACACCCATTTAGGATATAGTTAGGATAGTTTAACTTAAGTACCTTAGTCACGGCCCGAGTAGGGCTTAGTTCGGATTCCACTTTTTCCTCAAGGTAGTTATACTTGAGCCTGCCCAGTTGCAGCCCATATAAGACTGAATTTGATCTCAAATTTTCTCTGATAATAGTTTAATTTACAAGGTACCCTATAACTATGCCTTAAATGAGCTTGAGTTTGATAAATCTTTATTTTGGATGCCTCAGTAATGCCCATATAGGGCCAATATTGTAAGAAATTTAGAGGAAATAGGCACAATTAGAAAAGCTATCAGTGTCAAGGTTGTGTGGCTAAAGTTCAGGCAGGACGGAACTCTATCAATGTGCAGAAGACTAGGCCTCGATTCGAATCCTAGAAAGCTCTGATATTTTTCTCGCTTATTTCTTACAGTATTAAATATGAAATGCCTGGATAAATTTCCTCACGAATATATCAGCCCTACTTATATAGTTATATAAAATATGCCCAGATTAAAATTTTTATACTCTTGACTAATTTTGGATTGTCACGCTTCTTTATCTAGGCCCCACATTGGTCCTCAAACCTGGGCCAAGTTTGAAGACCAACGTGGGGCCCAGATAAAAAAGCGTGACAAATCAAAATTGGCCAAGATATCCTAACTTGGGCCTCAAAAATAATGTAAGGAAAGTTAATTTGGCCGATTACAGCCTAGAAAGAATTTCCACATGGGAGCTATTCGATGCTTCAATTTTAAAGTCGCATGATACTTGCGATACTTCGACGCTACGATTTGATCAATGTAGAATGGCCTTTAGATTTATATTAATCGTATTATTGAGACTGCAAGAGGTATTAACGGCACGGGGCATTCAGCGCACGCTCCGATGAAACGATAGCGTCTTCGTGAGAAACATTCCGCAGATTCAGCCACCCGCTACGCGAAAAGATAAGCGGTGCAGTGCGTATTCAGTACGCGCGACATCACGCAAGTTCTATGCGCTCACGCATCATTCCGCATGCACGCGTGTCTTTGGCGTGATTAGAAAGTCGATCTACATGTGGTTACGCGACCGCGAACGGCACGCACACGATCGCACCTTCGACACGATTGCGACCTGAAGTTCCAATACTAACTTTTTTACAGACGACTTGTGCGAAAGAGATCGCATGCGCGTCGAGGTAACACACCTGATTAAATCGCCCGTGATTTGCATTCGCACATTATCGAGATGAGATAACGCTAATTGCACTACGATGTACCAGCTACAAATTGCAGCGAATGCTTCCAAGAATTTCGTTATCGATCTATTTTTTTATGATAAATCCCATTCCATCTTTAAACGTATTCTATTTAAAGAAGAATTAAATTTCTATTAACTGGAATATTATACCTAACTATAACAGTATTAATTATGAACGAAGAATTGATATCTCATGACTATATTCACTAGTTATGATAAAAAGGTTATTGCTCCCGTCTGGATTGCAACCATATGTATATTCGAACTGCGTCGTGAATACATTCCAGGTATTTCTCTTACATGCATCTACGGTTACATCGACGAGAAGGGCTCGTTATATTCGCGAAGACCTTCGAAGGTACGTAGACGAGGAGTGTACTCGGCTCTAGTTGGAACGGCTCCGATCAGCTTCGTGGCTACCTCATGCGCTACATACGTGTTTATCTACGTATGTAAATGCCAGGTAAACGCGGATGCTAGTCTGGATGTGCATCGCCTATGGGAATACACGGCCATGCCAAGTTCAGGGCCGAGAGCGGAAAAAATATATTAAGCCGTTTATCTTTGCAACACGCCTGCCTCATGGCAGCATGTGGATGGTAATAGTATATCGAGTTTATAACAAAACTACGCCGAGCACTCTTCGTTATGTAAAATACGCCGCAACAACTTTAATACCGTAAAGGCCGCAAAGGGGGAGGACAGACAGTTTCACGAATGTGTAGAAGAGATTGCTATTCCGAGGGTAGCTATATATCAAGCTGCAACGCAAATATAATAATTGTGATCGGTATAACAGATCTCTTATTTTTTGTTAATTCAAATTAAAATATCACTGAATGCAAATTAGGTTTACGTTAGAACGTTATCGTAGTTTATTGTGTTAGAGCTTCACTTTGGTTCTTGTAAAACATTCACGTTGAGCGTTATACGCACGTCGGGAAACGTAAAATACGAGACGCGCGGTGCTTTTACGTTCTCGAACAGCTGACGGCGTTTTGACGTATCTCGATTAATCAGGATCGACGTGCACCGGCGGAGCGTGGTATTAAATCGCGTCGTAAAAGAGCGGCAAGAGGCCGGCTGGTGCGTATACTCGCGATTACGGCCCCCTTCGGTTGATACGTCATCCCCCAGCGCATCCCCGACGTTCCTCCTTTTTCACGACAGTCTCCCGACTTCTTGTGCTCGCTATACTGTGGAGAGCCGCGTAAAGACCGGCCACAAAACTCGGCGCAGGTACATACTCGTCGTACAAGGTTTCCGCTCGGAACTATAACTATAAGCGCTATAAAGCTCGCAAACAGGGAGAGATGAATTTTTACATCAGGCGATTCAACGCGTATCTTCGTTAGACAGGCTGCTGCTCATATAAGACCAAGAAAGAGGAATTAAAGCCACGCAAAAAGTACGATAAATCAAAATATGGTGGAAAAGCCTGGAATTCAATAGACAAGAAAAATCGCGTATTCCGTTCACTCAATTAAAGTTAATAATGTATCCGAAAAAATGTTGTTCAGTTAAGATAAGCTTGTCTTGGCTTCGACAGGATTATCCGCAATTAGGATATTCAACAATAAGATAGTAGCGTTAAACATCGCTAAAAGGCACACTAAATTAATTCGCGACATCCAATTGATCGATTGAAGCAATCCAATGAAAACCAGCTGGGCAATGGTTAATTAGAGGAGAAAGAAAATGTCATGTCATCCGTGCATGTCTCTCTTTCTCTTAAAGAAAGACATTTGTGCTTGTGGATGTGCAGCAGGAAAGATAACTGGCGACACGGAGGCGTCTAACACCTGTTAACGAACGCAGCCTCACCTTTGAGAACGTCGATACAGTTATTCCAACTGCAAGATCGACATCCTTTAAGGTCACCTACTCCTAAGCGGC
>Ga0157364_1004328_pt1 | contig 14143 bp, 8 predicted proteins | sample AttsexASBM2_FD_111476 | JGI IMG/M metagenome (GOLD analysis project Ga0157364, IMG submission 111476) | Fungus gardens microbial communities from leaf cutter ant in Ribeirão Preto, State of São Paulo, Brazil - Atta sexdens ASBM2 | ecosystem: Host-associated > Fungi > Mycelium > Unclassified ... | reverse complement strand
TCAGGAAGGATGTGGCACGCAAGGAGGAAGCATAATAGTACATGAAGATACGGTAGTACCTGGGCAGTCATGAGTTCAGTAGGAATCGAAAAATGAACAGGTTATAACATACAATAACTTAATCCTGCTGAGAAATGCAGAGGATGAGACAATGGGGGCGTTGGTATGCCAATTCTTGCGAGAGCGAACATGAGCAAGCATGTCTGTACTTATAGTTGGATAATGTACATATGCACCGACGGGTATGCGACCAAGGAAGGAGACTACATGAAAAGTAAATGCGTAGCCCATAGTATCTAAGTTGGTTGAGTAAACTCCAGCAGCCCCACAAGAAAAGGCATACCGATATATAGGTCGGGTACAAGGTTTGACATAGCTTCATATGCAAGATAGATTGAACCCAAACTTTGTCCCAGAAGCGTAAAGTAAGGCCATTGAAAATCCTCAATCCATTTCCTTGAGTGAAGGAAGACGAAGTAAATTCTGGCAGGATCGAGTTCAATATCAAATACGGCCTGAAATGGACCACAATCAGGCGCACACTAGGCAATATCAACAAAGACAATCACTTTGACTTTGTCTAGGATCTGCGTTTTGGTCGCATCTATATCTCCACTGTAAATGATACTGATAATTTGTGGTTCCTTTGTTTGTAAAACCGCAATGGCACTCCAAAGTACTCTTTCGCCCCCACTCCCAGCATTGCTATCTTCCAAGGCATATTAAACAAAAAATATGATCTGAAATACATTTGACCCACCAGTATGGGTGAAAGAAGCATTCAAATCCTGATGTACGTTCTGTCGCTATGACCCAGGCGAATACTTGCAGGCAAACCCAGACCAGAAATGGGCTCAGGAAGAACCCCAGAAAGAGCGAAAGAGGCTTATTATTTAAGTCAATGTTGTACCTATCCATCTGTCTATATTTTCCACTAGAAAACTATATCTACCAATTTCCTTACAGATACCACAGATACCTTAGATACCGAGTAGATCCTAGCACTGTAGTTTGCTTGTTGTGAAATATGAATTGCACGAAAAACAGAGGTCATCCATCCGACACAACTATCTCTGTTGATGACCCCTACCCTGTTGGAGAAGTACTCTCCTAGCCTATGTGCATGGGTAAGACATAATACTTCAGCAAGCATTACTCGAGTATTGTAACTGATGTATCTTACACATGGCTTACCATTACGAAGCTCCCGTGGACCAGTGGCTGGAAAAGCGAGGTTTATTAGTAGCCAGACGCGAGTGACTCGTGACATCGCTTCTTTCCTCCTACCACCATCTTGTGTGGTTAGCGCTCATAGGAAATAGTAGCGAATTATCATCTTTCTCCACTCTGAGCAAGTTAATTATGAAATCGAAACCTACTGCTGGTGTGAAAACACCAGCAGAAGTCAAGCATTTGGCAAGTTTTTTTGTGAAACCCGGGCTTCAAGTGCCTAGGGATGAATCGTCGATGGACTGGAGCGAAGACACACCTGAAGTTCAGTCCTCACCTACACCTTGTGTCTCTCCTGCAGGAGAAAATGTGTCATCACCCCATGCTCTGTTATATAATAGGGATGTGAAAGGAAAGAGAAGGATAGATTTGATTGATTCTGGCCCTTCATTATTAAATTATGGCAGAAATCAGCCTTCGATACCGAGTTCTTGGGATAGAGCTCATCATACATTATCTATCTTCGGAACAGATGAAACGTCTGAGATAGATGCCATTAATATAGCTCAGTCGATCTCAAGAATCATCGATTACATCAAGAATAATACAGCAGACAAGAAATTGCCTGCTAGGAAATTTGAACAAGTAACAAAGGGCTTTTGGAACCTTATCTCAGCCATTTACTCTTTTAAGTGGGATCTTCTACCTGTTGAGGATGGTAAGAACTTTCATGCTCTTGTAGGCAAGAAAATCCTAAACAACTACGTCAAACTTGGCTTGGTGAACCAACCTGAGGCAAAGAAGCCACTGTCTTCTATGCCTACCACTGCTACAAATCCAAATGTTCCTGCAATACCTCCTCCTAGCAAAATGACTAGACCAAATGAGAAGAAGGCTCTAAAGCCTATAATTACGAAGAAGTCTTATGCATAGGCTTCTAAAGCAAATATCTCGTCGAGCATTGAAGATGTTATTTGAGTGAAGGAAGTGTTTCCCACTTTGTCAGCTAATGAAGTTGGAAAGATGTTGAAAGCAAAGAACAGTAGTGGGGATACAAAGAAACCCAAGATCAATATGACAACTAGAGAACAGTCAAGAAGAGAGGTCATAATCTCTATGACCAAAACTAATACTGAGTTGATCGTCAACTCAGCCCACATTCATATTTCTAACATCAACAAGTGTCTGAAAAATTCCAAATCAGACATTTTCGCAGATTTCATTCGATTTAATGTCAATGGAATCATCATCATGACAAATAAACCCGCTAGCAATCTCGATTTATCAACAATCGAGAAATACTTGAAAAATATTCAAAATATTAATCCAGATTCTATCGAGAGTCCTCGTCTCCCCAAGTCCAAATCATATATGAAGATTATTGGACTTCTATACTCAAGCAAATTAGGAGTCATGTCTTCTAATATTATCAAAGGTGTTTTAAAAGACTCGCATCTCTTCAAGGATGCAACTTTGGCTTCGAAACCACGTGTCATCAAAGCATCACCCAAGTCAGATAAAGCAGTAGTATAGGTGGACATCTGGGATTCTCAGAGCGGTTCTTGTGCGAAGAACATCATTAATCAACGATTTAATGTTAGATGATTTATTGTGACCATTCACGGAACAAACATGAACCCAGGAGTTCCTCAGTGTAAAAACTGTTGGAAGTGGGGACATTCGACACTAAGTTGTTGCTCTCACATCTCTAGGTGCGCTAAGTGCTACGGAGCTTATGATACCAAACACCACAGAGAGAAAGCATGGTGCTGTATGGAAAACAAGAAAGCAAATCACATGGCTACCAATATTAGTGAGCCATGTCCTCATGTCTTCAAGTGCGTAAATTGCAAGGGAGACCATCAAGTTGATAGCTATAGTTGTCCTTATTGGCATAACTGTTTCAATAAAGATTAGCACGGTAGAAAACAACAGAAACTCTTTTGAAAGTAGAGTACAGTAATGTAGCAATTCTGTTAATGTAGCTTGGTTTGTTTTCTTTTTTCTTTTCTTTCTTTTTTCTTTCCTTTTTTCTTTCTTTTTCTTTTTCTCTTTTTTCATGTTATACACCCATCAATGTACTGTAGCTACTAAGTAGTTACTGCGGCCTGCTATCATGCCCTGCATTATAAATTGTTGATTTAAAAAAAAAAAAAGAAAAAAAGCGAGTGACTTGTGACGTGACATAGATGTACACACTTTCTCGAAGGGTAGCAGAATCTGGCACGTATGCTTGTTCTCTTTAAAAAATCACCTTCTCTTCTCTTCTCCACTCTTCTTCCTTATTTTCCACCATTCCTTTTATCTCTTCCTCTATATCTTTCTCCATATCTTCTAGTCCTCTCCAACATTTATCTCCTCTTTCAATTTTAAGAATCTCAAGTGCTTTGATTTTGAGAAGTATCTGCCCATTGTTGTCTTCCTTCCCTTAATCATAGTCTGGTCATCTTGATAGAGTATCTGTCTTCTTCATAGTAAATCCTGGCTTGTAGGTTAGCTTGAAGTCATAATCTTGGACCTCTGAGAGCTATCATGCCTGTTGTTGATTTAACTTCTGAGATTTCTTGAAATACTCAAGATTTTTGTGGTCTGTCCAAACTTCAAATTTGGAATCTATCAAATAGTGTTGCCATAGCTTGAGGCCTGTCATAATTGCTAATAGTTCTTGGTCATAGATTTTATATGTTACAAACTTTATTCAGCTTGTATCTCCACAACCAGTAGACTGATTTTCACAAACTAAGTTGCTCTGGAAAGCCCCAAATAAGGGTTATCCACATATGTGTAGGATGCACAAAAGTGACAATGAATGACTGAGATATCAGGCCATCAGTAGCTGTAAAAGCTTTGTCTGCTGATATCTCATGAATGGCTGAATAGATTCGCATGATTGAACTTGCATTGGAAAGTGCTCATCAATTTGTTTTCAATGATATATAATGCATCTTAAAGCGACAAGTATTGGTAGAGATACAAGCATATCAATATAGTGACATAATTAGTTACCTTCTAAAATTAGCCTGACAGCTGCTATGACAAATAACAGCTCCTATCAGGTACAAGTTTTAATCATGTGATGGCAACAGCTTACGTACAGACCATCACTCTTTTATATATATACCTCTGTGTCTGAGGGCTAGATCTCAGACTTAACAACATCAATTATTTCTATTAATACTACTCATCATCTATTATCATTACCTCCTTATACTGAACCTCTGAAACACCATTAAGTTCAAGTATCACAACCAGTGAGTATCTTATTTGTGATATCATAGTATTACGATTGATATCTCCAGAATGCAGCATGAAGAAGGGTAAAGGGTATGACGACACAATCAGCTGTGCTATAGTAGTCTCAGTCAGCACCTCATGTAGTAGGTGCTACAACTTTGCTTTATCCTTACAGTTTCCTCATGTTGTTTTAATCATATGCCTCATGTACTGTACACTGTTTCCTCATGTTATACTAGTATATATAGCATAAATACTATCCTGTATTCTTATGCTTTACCACTTATACACTTTCCCTTAACTTTTCTCAAGTCTTTGCCTAAATACAACCTGAGCTCTAACTTAAGGTCGTAACACATAGTTCTTTTCTATCTTGTTTAGGGCTTGGGATATAAATACAATTGGCTGCCAGAAGCTATTGGTTTGTTGTTGAGATAGTACTCCACCAATGGCATATCCTAAGATATCAACCTCCATTTGAAACTTGTGTTTATTATCTGGAACTGCTAATACTGAGGCTGTTGTTATTCTCTTCTTTAGCTTATCAAACACTCCCTGCTTCTCTATGCCCTATTTCCACTCTCTTTTCCCAGTTAGTTCTGTAAGAGGTTTTGTGATATAAGCAAATCCTTTAATAAAATATTTGTAGAAGTTACAAAATCCTAAGAATTATTAAACTTCTTATTTATCCTTAGGTTCTAACCATTCAGTTACTTCTTATATCTTGGTTGGGTTAACTTTGGCATTATCTCTGGAGATAATGATACCTAGGTAGATAATCTTCATCTTGTGAAACTAATACTTTTTAGACTGTAATATCAATTTTTTTCTTTCTAATATAGTAAGTATGTGATTGACAATGTTATGGTATTCTTCAATAGTCTTGATAAATATCAGGATGTTGTCCATATAAACAATAACCTTTTCTGTGTTTATAAGTTCTCATAGCATAGAATCTACCATCAACTAAAAGGTTGCTGGTGAGTTCTATAATTCAAAGTATATTACTGGAGGTTCAAATAATTCTCTATTCATTCTAAAAGCTACCTTCCATTTGTTATCCTCTCTGATTCTCACATTGTTGTACCTCCATCAAATATCAAGTTTGGTAAAGTAGTTAGTTTCTTTTATTTTGTTGACTAATTTCTGAAATAGAGATAAGGGATATCTGTTCTTGATTGTAATTTTATTCAGTCATCAGTAGTCTTGTACTAGTCTTTAAGAAGCTATTTTTCTTCTTAACAAAGAAAAAAGATGCTGTATATGTAGATTTTGAAAATCAGATTCTTCCTATTTTCAGATATTCTTTAAGAAATTTATTGAGTTCTTACTGTTTCTTTGCTGATAAGGATAAGCTTTACAGTCTCTTAGTGGAGCTCCTAGAATGATTTTGATGGCATGATCTTAAGGTCTTTATAGTGGAAGTTCATTGAATATTCTTTTGTCAAAGATAGTATTATGGTATTTCCAATATTCTCTAGATATTCTCCTTTTGAGCTCTTTTTCTTCTTATCATTCTTTGTTTATATTATCAGTAATATTTTGTCTTGTTCTTACTACTTTCTCTTTTTGTCTGGTTGTTTCTTTCTTTAGGTTTACAAATAGTATTCTATACAGCTTATTATCAAAAGTATCTTCTATCTCCTTTGGTTCTTCTCCCCAATATATTTTTCCACAATAGGTATAACATTTTGCTAGTGATAACATAGGTTTGCTCTAGTTGATAATAGGATTATGCTTCTAAAGCCAGTTTGCCTTTTCTAGTTTCATCACTGTCAAGTAAATTTGTTTGGAGTAGTTTTTAATATTGAGTTTTACTTTGACAAAGTTGGTGATTTTTCCTGCTTTGTTCTGGGTGCCATCTATATTATAGTATATGATAGGGCTTTTATACTTCTGAGTATTCTTTTATTTCTTGATAAATATTTGGCTAATACAGAAGTTTGTACATCCTGAGTTAACTAGCACTGTTATACTAAATTATTCTATTGTGTTCATAGTTAAAAGTCGAGCTTTGATGTTTAGTTATTAACTTTTTGTTTCTATGACCAAGACTACTTTCTAGTCTATAAGTTAGTTTAGCTTCTGAATTCTTGCTATTGAACACTTGTTTCTGTGTGATTAGTAAGCTCAAGTTCTTAGAATTACTACTGCTTCTTTCTTGCTCTCTTTTCTAATTTTTTCTGCTATTCATTTTGCTAAGTAACTTTTGGTTTTTTCAAAATTTTTTGCTCTTAAGTAAATCAGGCCTTCATTGTGGATGTGCTTGTTAATATACAGCTTTGAGTCTTTGATTATTGCTAATGAGTAGATATCTTTCTCTAATAGTTCATAAGATCTTTTTTTTATTACTTGAAGGGTTGTATTGATCTTCTCTAGAATAGGTTTAGGCTTTCTTTTTATAAAAACCTATTTAAAACCAATCATAGTTCTTACTTCCTATTTGTCTTTTGGTTTTAGCCCCTTTGTAGTTAGTCTTTTCTATTTTTTATTCTGTGACTTTTAGTATACTCTGATAATTTGCTTCTACAGGAATAGAAGAGTGATCAAGAGGAATGTGATGATAATCTGGGCTGAAATTATAGTGGTAGTAGAGTTGATCAGAGTAGAATATTAATACATATAGTGTTGGAAGAGTTTGTTAGTCTTAGTCTTATGTTATGAAGCTTTCACAAACTAGTGGTTAGAAAAGTAAGATTTATTAGTAGCTAGACTGAGACTAAGGAGTCATACACATGATTACTCTAAGTGTTACAACTTAAAGACCTTAGAACTAGTCAATAAGAAGAATCTTGTATTGGGTTAACACAAGAGAACTTGATAGATAACTCTGTACAAGATTGTCTACCTTATATACAAATACCTAATGGTCCGTGCAAGCTATTTTTAGCCTACTCTAAATGACCATGTGTATGCCTTAAGGTCAATATGTATATTATATGTTATATAACATTATCTCTTTCAGAATGTTCTATATCCTTCCATGCATCATGTGACTTGTGACCATGTCATCTGGTGTGACCTGCTGTGTGACAGTGTAATCTGGTCACTCTAATCCTAACCCTAGTTCTAGAAATAGAATAATGGGAAATAAATTGAAAAGAAAATAAAAATGAGAAAAGAAAATAGAAAAAACTAAGTCTACTTCTTGCGATTCTGACACTAAGTCTCACATGACTTATAATATGACATACATATTCTGCTTATACTGATAAAATTATAATACTTACTATTCAAATAGAAGTTTTCTCAGTTACTACCATTGCCATGTATAAAACTCTTAGCCATTTAGCTCTCTACTATAGGTCTTTGATCAAACCAATATATTTGGTAACTAGATATCAGTTGTCCACACTATATTTACTACTTTCAATACAACTTTTATTTTTATATTTGGTTTTATTTATAAAATACTAATCTTCTATAGCTTATGTAAACAATATTATATATTTAGACCTGTTATGAGTATTATAGTAATATTTTAGATCTTAGTTATGATAATAATAGTGGATTAACAAGAAAACTTGATAAGAAATTCTATTAGATTGGATTATTACTTATATATTTAGTATTTAGTGTTATAAGATGAGAAAGTGTGGACAGACTTTAGTAAGATATTTATAGATAGTTATATTATTAGTCTATAATGAGAGAGAGAAGGCATGTGACTGGGAAGTTACATGACATTATGTCATAGGGCCTAGAGCAGTCTAAAAGAATCAGGAAAAGTCTAGAGATAGAGTGACATCAAGGAACATGTTAACAGTATGGCTTCCTCATGATGTACACATGGTGCATGTATGGATGATGGAGAGGAAGAGTAGGGTTTAGGATATGATGTCAGGGCACATGTATACAGCATGCTAGCCTTAAGGTAGATGCAAGGTAGATGAGTAATAGGACATGAGATAGATTAGTAATGGACATGAGAACAGAGTATGGACATTAGGGTAGGATGATGCACAGTCATAGCATGGACCAAGGTTAGTTTATATAAATAGTTGGTAGAATACTGTTGTGGTTCCCTGTCGAGTTCTCTTGTGAATTATACAACTTGTGTTTTCTACTAGATATCTGCCCTTGAGATTTACCACTTGTGCTGCTATTGGATACTGGTCTAGTAGTTGCCACAACATTTAGTTTATATGCAGTACTTCTACTTGTTATGATACACTCTAAACCCTAATATTTTGTCTTGACTTTCTTCTCATTTTTCCTAATTTATATCTTATTTTCTTTTCTTTTATTTCATAAATTGTTAGGTATGGTTCATATTAGGGGTGAAAGTCTACAGAAGTAGCTTAGAAATGCACAAACTTGTGGAATGACCTTAGCTTCAGCTTATATGCTATGCTGTCTGTCTATTGTACTATCACAACTTCAGAGAAATAAATAAAGTTTAAGATAGAGATGAGTGCTAATTTGGTATATTACTGTTGAATACTGGAGATTGAGTTTAATAAGAGTTATCTTTGTCAATTATCAAACTAGCAAATTACAGTATAACTACTAGTCTTATATATACAAGTCAGATATATAGGAGATACTTGGGGTTTTAGTATATCACTCTGAGTAGAGGTTTCAGTGATAAGATACTAATAGTAAGATAGAGAAACCTTGCTATGGAAGACTAAGTTTGATAGGAGTATCCTAGTTATAGAAGACTGGATATCTGGATTGTTATACTACTATCATGGGAGCATATTGCAAGAAGATGGCTGTTATAGAAGACAGGCTTATTTTGTAGATTGTTATAGTAATAGTACTGTTATAGAGACATATCTTCTGAATAGGTGGACTTGACATATGATATAAATAATGAGAAGGTATATGACTTTGGTCACATAATATACAAGAAGATAAAAGAATCTGGAATAATAACATTAGTAAATATGACTATAGTATAATATTCTCATTGTCAGAACTTCTTAAAGTAAACTTAGATGCTTTATATTTTTCTGGTCTTTCATTATTTCATTTTTCTTTTATAGTTCATTTTTCTTATTTCCTTCTTTGGATAAGAAAGTATGACATAATATTATATGTGATAATCAGCACTCAAGGAACTAGCAGAAGAGTACTGTGGTATTAGAAAGTCTATAAGGAAATTAGTCTTATATTAAGAAGTTGTAAGTATTCAGAAACTCCAGATAATATTTGGATAAAGTATTCTGTTATTATACCACTACCATATATGTTAGATACAGTTTATATCTTGTTATCTGAGATCTGTTAAGGCATCTTGAAAGTTCTAATAAGTGATTGATGTGTTATCTGAGAATACAAAAAACAGGTTGGAATGATCTTTGGCTTCAGCTTGTGTGCTGTTCCTCTATTAGCCACTGTTATACTTAAAAATGCTTTTTTATAAAAACAAGTAATCTTCTAAGGTTGTTGAATATATAAGACTTTTTTAAAGATATTAGCAAAAACATCTTATACTTCTAGATAACATCTCAGGTTCTCTCAAGCAAGCAGCAGATAGTGTAATAGCTATTAACCAAACCAAATCTTGAGTAGAAGTGGTTTCTAGGAATAAGAAATGCCATTTGCAAATGACTAGTTGTAGATTATGTACACTCATGAGAGAGTTTTACCAAGTTAAAAATGTTTAGATGATTAAATAAGGTAGGTGTCATAGTATACTAGGACACTAACAATTTATTTTGATTTTCTTTTCTTTTTATCTATTTTTCTTGATTTGATTTTTCTTTTCTTTTGAGATGATGAAGAAACATGTGACCATGGTCACATGATACATCACATCATGTGGTGTCATAGGTCTGGAATATAGTAAAAGAAACAAGAATAAGAACATTAAAGACATATTTGTAGTATATTTGCTTTGTAGTAATAGTATGGAGGACTTATAAATAACACATGTAGTTTAGGGCAGGACTTGTACTAGTAGTATATATAGTGTATTCTGAATACATTGGGAACTCTTTGTCAAGTTCTCTTATGATCCCTACAAGATACTTTATCCTTAAGTTTACTTAGTAGTCTATTAGTATTAAAGTTGAAAGTGGTGGACTCTATTTATTTTTTTCTTTCTATTTTTTTTCAATTTTTCAATTTTTAGAACTTAGGGTTAGAGGTTAGTGTGACAATCACAGTCACTAGATCACAATCAAAGTCACACAACCACATGACATATGGAAAAGGATAGAAGATTCTAAAAAGATGACATCATAACAGTAGATATAATACATGTTAACTTTAAGGCAAACATATGGCTATTTAGGATAGGCTAGAAGTAGTGTAGCATGGACTATGGGGTATTAGTATATAAGGTAGACAAATCCTGTATAGAGTTTTCTATCGAGTTCTCTTGTGTTAACCTAATACAAGGTTTACTCTTTTGACCAACTTTAAGGTCTTAAGTTTGTAACAATTAGTTGTCTTAACTAGTAGTTGTCACAATAGCAGAAATTTACCAGATTGGAAGCTGACAGAGTCCAGAATGGAGAAATGAAAAGAGATGGCCATAGAAATAGTAAAAGAATGAAATAGGCTCTTATAAGTAGAGATCAATCATTGAATTAATGTTGGTATTATAAACTTAGGCCCAAGAGTAAGAGCAAAAGAACAATCTTGTATTGGGTAACACAAGAGAACTCAATAGAGTTCCAGTCACAAAGTGTCTACCTTATATACACTTGCCTAATGGTCCATACTATATCAACCTAGCCTACTCTAAAGAGATATATATACTACATATCATTGACATATAGGATAATATTATTGTTCTAAAATATTTTACAATATTGTATGTTCTATGTAATCATGTGACCATGACTTGTGACAGTTACATGTGATATTATGCTAAAGCCTAATCTTAAGTCCAAAAAAATAAATGAAAATGAAAATAGCAATAGAAAATAAAAATAAAAATAAACAGAGTCTACTATCTTTAACTCTGACAGTCAGGTTGCAGATGAAGAAATGACCATATACTTGTAAGATCTTAGAGAGCTTTATTATAGTTTTGGTCTTTATTCTCTAATTTCATTTTTTGTATTTTTAAACTGATATATAAGCTATAAGTGGAGAGAAGTAAGAAGGACTCTTATCTAAATATCCCCACTCAAGAGCAGTTTTAACTTTTATTTTATTAAGTGAGCATTGTTAGTATCTGTTATCACTTTCAGACAAGTTTTGGAGAGTTCTAGCAGTCTGGAAAAGACTGGTAAGATAAGTATCAGTTAGTATCTTCAGTTGTAAAGTTCAAATTGAGAGATGCCTTCAGGGTACATTATCTAGAATAAATAGTGTTGTTAGAGGCTCTTAAGAAACTTTGCAATCTATTTACTAGATTTTCCAAAGAAACTTGTTACACAGTGTAAGATTCACTGTTTAGAAGTGTATTAGCTAGAGAAAGTATTTATGAGCAGATGATACTTGTATATTCCTTTTAATATCCTTTCTAACTTTATCTTTTTGTATTTACAAGAGCTCTCTTAAGAGTTTTATATATTCTAATTGTTTTCTATATTATTATTTCTATATCTTCTATTGATTTCTAATATTAATAATATTCTCTTTGAATTCTTTAGTATACAGTTGAGGACTAGTATTGCATAGTTCTTGTTGTACCCTAGTATAACCTTTTCTCTACCTGATTTCTGTTACTACACTAGCTGTATATTTTGGAATGGAACTTGGAAACTTAGCAGATCAAAAACCACTAGAGAATAATAAGATGTATTATTGCCAATATCAGAAGTAGATGTTAGTTTTGGTTGATTTTCAGAATGGTATAAACTACTAGGTTATATACTAGGTATGCTATCTAAGATACTTACCTGGAATGGAGACTGTTAAGTAAGTTACCTTGATTTCTAGTAATCCTCAGATATTAGAAAATAAAGTTCTATGAAGTTAGCAAGAGTTTAGCAAGAATATCTGGGATGAACTAAAGATGTGTGATTTGCACTAAAAGAGATTAGGAAGTGTAGATAAAGGAAAGTGTGTTATCCATGGGTTGGAATGAATGTGGTTGGAATAAAATATATCAATATAATATAGTGGGATAGTTTAAGTATATAGTCCATATACTTGACTGATTAATATCTACAACTATAATTAACTAAATAATTATAGTACTACTATAACAGACTAAACAACAGAGATTAGGATAATTAGGAGTAGTTACTAGTCTACCAGAAGCCAATATAAATAATAACCAGTATTCTTTGACAAAGTCTCTTTAGGACTTAGTCAAAGAATAGGATAGGAATATGGCTAAGCTAGCAAAGATTCAGACCACTATTAATATAAGATAGAGGCTTATAGAGTCTATAATGGATAGTAAGGAAGAAGAAGAAGAAGAAAATAGAAAAGAGTTCATAGAAAAATCTAAAGAAGTTGAGAAGGATGAAGTAGGATAGATGTCTTCTTCTATCTTTTGCTAAAGTAGAATTGTTTTTTAATATTGTATCTGATTAACTAAGTGAAATAAGTAAGAAAAACAATTAAGATAAGTAAAAGAAAAATAAGACAAGAAGTCAAAGACTGAAAAATAAAAGTAAAATCTCATAGTAAGTATATAAAGGCTAGGATTAGAAAAAACAAATAGAAAAACTCTTATAAAAAGGCTAAAGCTTAAATTACAGTAGTATAATCAAGACAAAGATAGAGGACTAGGCTTAGTAGGATAAACAATATGAAAATTGGATACCAAGTTTGCTGTGTAGGTGAGTTCATGCAAATCTTGAATTTGATTTATTTTTCTTATTTTTTATTTTATTTTCTATTTATTTCTTATTTTGGGACTTAGGGTTAGAGTTATTATTAATGTTATATGTCAAAGTCACACATTGTTACATGACATGAATCTGTCACAGTCACATGCTCATATATTACAATAGAAAGTAGTAAAAGGTTCTAGAAAGAATAATATTACTATAATATATTTAACATATGTTGATCTTATGGTTAATATATGACTTTTAGAGTAGGCTAATGGTACTATAACATGGACCAGTAGTTTAGCATATATAAGATAGACAGTTCTATACAGAGTTCTCTTGTATTACTTTAATATAAGGTTTTTTTTATTAATCTACTTTAAAATTTCTAAGTTATAATAGTTCAGTAGTGAAAAGTCACTCAAATTCATCTTTGATATCTTCATACCTAAGCCAAATAATCTTGTAGAGAAGCTTGCATATCTATTGGCAATCAATTTTGAAGTTTACTATTTAGAAGATTTCATACTCAGATTCTTTATTAATAATTATTAGTATTAGTATTACAACTTAAACCTCAAAGTGTTAAGATAAAAGAGAAACCTTGTATTAGGTTAATATAAGAGAACTCAATAGAGTTCTTAGTATAGAGTATCTATCTTATATATATTAGTTAGTAGTTTGTGTAAGACTATTACTAATCTATCTTAAAAGCTATATATTATCCATAATTGTATGACTGTGATGTTTGTGACAGTTACATGTGATATCACACTAAACTCTAACCCTAAGTCTTAGATGAGAAAAGAAAATAGAAAATAAAAATAAAAATAAAAAATAAAAATGAAATAAATAAAGTTTACTATTTTTAATTCTGATAGCTGGAACAAGTTGAGTTCTCTTAGAGAAAGTGTTAGAAGTAGTTGTGTTATGACTTAAAGCTCAAAGGGTTAAGCAATAAGACAACTCTTGTATTAAGTAACACAAGAGAACTCGATAGAGTTCCTAAGACAAAGTAGTCTACCTTATATACTATAGCCCATGGTCCG
>Ga0157364_1004327_pt1 | contig 14145 bp, 4 predicted proteins | sample AttsexASBM2_FD_111476 | JGI IMG/M metagenome (GOLD analysis project Ga0157364, IMG submission 111476) | Fungus gardens microbial communities from leaf cutter ant in Ribeirão Preto, State of São Paulo, Brazil - Atta sexdens ASBM2 | ecosystem: Host-associated > Fungi > Mycelium > Unclassified ... | reverse complement strand
TGATTACAACGTGTATAAAACTAATTGTATCACCTGAATATAATCTACTGAACTATTTCAATAAAATCAAATATTATTTCGTAACTCTCTTCCTTCCTTTAGTTGCATATTGCAAATTGCATATTTTTTTTAAAAGCAATTATATGTTTTTTTTATCAATTAATTTATTTAATTATTATATACATAAAAATATTAAGATTATTAAAAAATTAATAGTTTATGAGATATTTTATATTTTATTTCAAAATATGCCAGAATAAAGTATAAAATATATATCTCGTTAACTATTAATTCTTTAATATCTTTATCTTAATATACTTTTATTCGTAGAACAATTATTAAAATATTATTATATATAAACAAATCATACAATTTCATTTTAAAAAATGATATCCATGAAAATTGAGTTTTTTGAAAATTGATTTTATTATTTGTGCTTTACGAAGCCACACATCTTTTTGTCTAAACATATTTTTAATTCAACCTTATCCTATGAAAAGAAAAGGAATGATAGATTAAAGTTGGACACTTGTATAATAATATTACATATAACATAAAAATTTACATAAGAGCATATATTGTATAATATTTTTCCGAAGAAATTGATATTTGTTGTTTAACTTTCAAGTTTGTATTTATGCTATTATGTAAATTTGTATACAATATAATCTTTCTGCAGGTAGAAATATTCTATTATTTTTTTATACCACATTAAATAGATCATAACAAATTATATGATAATTGTATATTTTACGTTATTTTCTTTATTTTCTTTTATGTGAATGTATATCTCAATTTTAACGCTGCGTATTTTTTTTTCGTGCGTAGCTGCTCTTCTGGGAAAAACAGGAAATACAGGTGAGATACTCATAGGAAGAGAAATTGTTTGGCTGATTCGCATTCTTTATCGTATATCGCAACATTATATATCTTCCTTTCGAATTCCTTTTTCGTCGTTTTCCCTTTCTATTTCATATTATTTATATATTTTTAATATTGTTTTTTGTATATTGTAATGCAATATTGATAATTATTGTTGATTGTAGATTTTATTAACGTACGAGCCTCTCTTGCTTCAAACAATATTATATTTTGAATTTTGTACACATCATAGTGTTATTTGAATTATAAAAGTCTAAAAAAATTTTTCAATACATGAGGAATCTCGTATCTGTTTATTTGACATTAAAATAGATTCATGTAATTGAAAATTATAGATTTTTATGCCAAAATGCTTGTAAATGAAACAAGATGGTAAATTCTTATTTTTAATTGTGAATTTTATTTTAAAATTTAATTCAAAAGATATTATATGACAAATATTTTTTTAAATAATAAGGAAATGTTTAAAGTCGCTAAAGCAAATTGTAATGAACGTCAAATTATTAAATTTTGTAAGTTGAAAACTCATACAACGATGTTCTATGAATACATTCTGTACATATGTATATATTTCATTCACGAATATGAATAACCGAGTCAATTAGTAACTGATTGGTACTGCACATTGAATTGTAAAAATGTTCACATATTGAATTAATACATTAATTGGCGGGACTTTGTCAGTGCTTTTAGGAAGATTTTTATTCTTTATCAATCGTTAATTGTAGTTTTAACAATATGTATATATGATTTAAATTATTGTGTGTGTGTATATTTGAGATGTATTGGGAATATACGATTCTTGCACAAACGCTTATTGCAATTAATGGGTGCACGATTTTCCATAATAAGAATTTAATCGATAACAATATCTGTGCATAAAAATAAAAAAGAAGAGCAGAACTTTTTTATAAAACGCTTATCGCAATTAACTCGGGTATAGTAGCGCGTGATTTTTTATATATTATCGTGCATGAAAGTGTACTATACTTTTAAATTATATTTAAATCATTAATATTTTGTTACGCAGCGAATTTTTATCGAAGAAGTATGACATTCTTGTGCTCCCTAAAATTTAAACTATTAAAACTAATTAAGTTCCTGTCAAACGAAATATTTTATATGTGTCATATTGAAACGTTTGTAAATTTATTTATTCATGCATATTTTAAAGATTATTCGCAAAAATTGCTTGTTTTTGGTCCAATTTTGGAAATGAATTATGTGTCAAATAACACTTTATGATGAGATATCGATCACAAAAAAATTTTAAGTTAAAGCTATTGGTTTAAGAGATATAGGACTGATATAAAAATTCATGCTTCAAAGCATGTGGGCTAATGCTTTAATAAACTTTAATTCCTCTTATCTCTTATCTCTCAAGTCTCAACTTGAAATTTTTTTATAATTGATGTCTCATCATAAGACATTTGATACACAATTCAGTTTTAAACTAGCAGAACCAAAGAAAGGATAAAAGTTCACCGATTTTGCGATCACTATTTATATAACATTTTTTATATATTTCTTGTTTTTAAAAATAACTTTAAAAATATGAATATTTATTCACTTATTTAAACAATTTAATTAATTAAGACTCAAATAAAAGTATGACACATTATTATTACAAGTTTCGTTATTGTATTAATTTTAAATGTAATTATTTATAATTAAAATTATAAATTTTTAACTGTAAATTCAATTTTTTAAATTAATTAATATAATAGACAGGAAGGAAGATTATCATAAGGAATATATCTTTGAATAAAATTGATTTTGTTTCTCTTTTAAATAAATTTTTTCATACAAACATCGAATAATAATATTTGAAAGAATTAATATATTATATTGCACAAATACGTTGCTTTCTGCCTTTAATAATAATAACAAACTCAGAGCGTCTGACGTTCTTACAATATCGCAGCACGAGAAATGCCTTAGAAATAATTAGGCTTACGTATCGAAATTTAAGAATAGATAAAAAATAATATGTATTCGTCTTCAAGGGTCTACCGGAGGCAGTCTTAGTCCTGTAACATCTCTCACGCTCAATTCCTTGACGGGAACGCCGTTAAACGGACTTCAGGATTCGCTGAGCAACGCTTATTCTAGCTTACAACAGTATGCAGGTAATTATTTGGCTTGTCAAGCAACTTTCAATGTACACAGAAAATCGTTAAGCGCAGTCCACACACTGCTTTTCTGCATCCGTGTGAACACGCAAAGAGTTACTTTCTAATAAGTAAACTGTGCGCATTAAAGCTCTCATTGGAAAGACGACGGTGACCGTGGAAAAGAAAGAGTTGCATAGTGAGTAATAAGTAGATTGCCTGAATATATATTTCTGTGGATTGTCCCAAGTTTTAGTGTCAAGTATTTCATATGGTTGACTTTCGCATTAATATGTTCGTGTATCGAAAACTATCATACAATACGAAATTATCATACAATATATGCAAGACAATTAACGTTACGAAATACGATTATAATATTAAAATTAGAGAAAATATCAGCGAGAAAAAGAGAAAGAGATATTGAGGTAATAATTATCTTTTTAAATAAAAAAAAAAAGCTTTTTGCGTTTAATATTAATTTTCGCACATTTAATATCTGCACATTTAGCGTCAGCTCGGATTATATAATTTTATACCTTTCCTATGGAACATTATATAAAATCAATACGGATATGCGAGATTTTAAAACTGACCAATTAATTTGCGATTAAAGCAAATTAGGTGCTGGAAGTATTGGAATATGGAAGTGAACCAAATGAATGCTTGAAAAAAAAACAACCGATAGGTTCGCATGTGCCTATTGAAATATCCACGTATCCCAGCGCACAAGATGCATTCGTGAGAATTGAACAAGTGAAAATGTGTGCGTTATAACACCACGGTTGCAAATATTGGAGAGCTTATAAAATTGCATCGCATCTTATATATATATATATATATATATATATATATATAGATAATATTGTATATATTTTATAAATCATTGGATATTTAATTTCTCATTTTATTTATCGTATAATGTGCTTATTTACTCATTATATTCAGAGTAGACTGAAGTGATCAGATGTTCTGTAAATTCAAATCAGAATCTGTTTGGTGTGTCTCTGTAAGCTGGGACGTGCCAAGCCAATGTATAAAGTTGTATATTGAACAAGAACTGTTCATCATGAAGTGACATAAATCGAGTTTTGAGAAATAGTTAGTAGAATTAAGATCTGATTACATTTAAAATTATTTATTTAAAAATATACATTGTTTTTTAGCTAAGTTTTTAATATGTGATTTATATCACTTCGAAAAATATACAATTGGGATTGTATTCCCCGCGATTGATGATATAGTGAGAGCATACCACCAACATACTCGGATTTCAGGGTTCCCCGCCTTCACGGCGGCTGCAGCCGCTGCGGCGGCGGCAGCGCAGAAGACCAAGTTCACCAGCACGGACAAGCAAATCGAGGGTCCCGAAGGTTGCAACCTCTTTATATATCACCTACCGCAAGAATTCAGCGATACAGACCTCATTTCTACCTTTTTGCCCTTCGGCAATGTCATATCCGCCAAAGTTTTCATAGATAAGCACACGCACATGAGTAAATGCTTTGGTAAGTTGAATTAACATTGAATAACAAAAGAATGTTTGAATATACAGATAAATTTTGTGATGAATACGAGTAATACAGATAAATTTTGTGATGAAACGACATAATACAGATGAATAGAATCCATGTATCTTATAATATTGTTTTAGGTTTCGTATCGTATGACAATGCGTCGAGCGCGCAAGCGGCGATCCAAACGATGCACGGTTTCCAGATTGGCATGAAGCGACTGAAGGTCCAGTTGAAACGGTCCAAGGATGCCTGCAAGCCGTACTAGCTGACGTCACAGAACGTTCGTAGGTAGATACCAAGGACTTCTCGGACATCTTGGCTCGACGACGTCCTTAGTCTGGACGACGCTCGTGCATTTAATTAACAACCGCGATGGTTGATTATTCCGCAGCGGAATCGCGTCTAGCGATAGGTCTAGGTAGACAAGCGAAAGTATTAGGTGGCCGTATTCCACAATACTCTCTAGTCAAGCAGTATTTTCCACGAAGGTAGCGAGTTAACGGGCTACAATCGAGCGTTCTCGGACGCCGAAGAGGAGACGTCGCCGCTCGACACCTTCGCCGTCCTATCGAAACGAGGCTGTGATAATCCAGAAGACTCTCTTGTCTCCATCGGACTGACTTTTCTTCCGAGGTGCAGGAACGTAATTTATTCTTTTAACGTGTCGCTTGTGCGAACTGTCCCGCCGAATTGTCTTCTCTCTTCTACCTGCCAGTTCGCCCATGTGTGAATACTTTCTCTTAGTACATTTTTAATCCAACAATTTGTTTATTCCGTTCACGTCCGTGCCACGTTGCAATCGTATATCATCTGTTAACTCTTCCAGTGCCGAGTTAAATATACATAGATATCCTGCTTTTTTGATAATTCATTTCAATAATTTTTAACAGGAGACGGAATAGGATTAACGAATTAGTATTAGTTCATTACTATATCGGATCATTTGATTTCGTAGCCAATGATGATCGATTTCAGAGACTATGACCGGTATTTCTAGAGTTTATGCAGATTTAGTGAATCTGACGAGTATAATTAATCAAGATTAATAATAAACATTTGCAACCAATTCTTTTATGAATTAATTTATGAATGAATTGTTTTTTATGTTAAAAGCGCTTTTGCGCATTGAATTATAAAAAAAATGTTGATATATATGTTGAGTATTATTTATATTCTCGTTAAAAAAGGGATTTTGCATGCAAGAAATATGCGAATACTTTATTGCGCTTTCATAAAAGACAGAAATTTGCATGTAAAAGCTTCATAATGTGATTGTGAAATATCTATTCATTTTGAATTTCCTAATTCAACTTTTGCCGTCACAAAATATAGAATCGGTATTTAACTTTTAAAAAGAACAGCTCTAGACATTTCTCTGTTTATACCGAGACGTATAAAGATTTTTTGAGTTTAAATTTAACTCGATTTATGAGTTAAAGTTCGGGTTAAAATCTTGTCCTAGGAATGGCCTAGGAAGCGGCGCGCATTTAGCGTTAAACGTGCTCATTCACTTCTGAATTCGGTTCATCTAATTACAAAGAACATACATAATAAGCACACAGTGGAAATCGAATAACCACGTTTATACGCTATATGCGCAATGATATAATACGGGTCTTTCAAATATTCATCCGTAATACTTGCCTGTATTTATCGCACGGTCTCGAAAATATGTTCTCTTCGAAGGTGCAAGCCTGGCGGCACGTTCCTAGATGATGCAATCAAACTACATTTCGTTGCAAAGGCTGCCAGTAAAGCTTTCTGTGCTAACTTACTGTTGCACAAAGTGAAATTACGTACGTGAAGTTCACTAACAACGTAGCTTTTCCCCTAGGAGGGTAAGACTAGTTCGCTTTGAATTTTCACGCAGCGTTCAAGTCCGTACCTCGTAACCATTTGACGATTTGACTTTTCTCTCTGTTTTTTCTTTCTGTAATTTTTTGTCTCTTTCCATTTTTTAATTTCTTTATCTTGTTCTTTATATCAATAACAGTTTGAGCTGGTAATTGAACCAGCAAATACGAGCGATAAACACAAAGAACTGTATATCTCACTCATTGTAATTATGTCAGCAGCTATTATATCGCGTGTATTTCCTTCGTTTATTGTTCGAAACGCACAGAATTCGATACGTTCTCACGTGATAATAATATCACTAAGTTTTTCTATGGTTAATCACGCTACGATGCTTTATTAGTTAGTAATACTAACATTGCCATGTGATTTTTTTGGGGGGAGGGGGGGGGGAGAATGTATGCAAGCGATCGTCGTAGACGGTGGACAAGTCAGTTGTTTCCATGAAAGTAAAAAAGTGTAATTTATGTTCAATACAAACATCTATTCATTATTATTTTATTTAAGTTTAGTACAATTGATGACAAACAACTTTCGAATATAAAACTGCTATAAAAAATACTATGTAATTTGTACGACTATTACAGTCATTCTGTAATCTGAATCTGGAAACCATTGGCGAATTTCACTAATTACATCAGCAACGAGTTTTCACAAATGCGCTGTCGAACACTTGTTTCTCTTTCCTTGTGACTGTCTGTCAAGCTGAATTAAACGGACGCTCGTTGCTCATGTTTTAAAAGGACGATTCGGCAAAGTACCTGTGTATACGATGCACGGTGTCATCGGTTTGGAGGTCCCGCAAATAATTCGTTTGAATGTATATACTTTTTAATGTATTCTAATCGTCATTCTGTTTCTGTGTGCAATTCTCTTATCAGACATGCTTGTGAAATATTTTGTCGAAGCATTATTATAATGCAATAAAGCAATACTTCAAAGTCATTTCATAGAAAATAGTAAAATTATAACTTTAGCTTCTGATAATATATTTAATCCGTTAAGTTCTCTTTTTTAAGAAAGGAATCATATCGTGCTACATGTTCGTTTTGTGTCGGTTAATTAAAAAAATTCGTATGTGATTGTTGTTATCCGTTATTTAAAATGCATGTCTGCAAAGACAATTGGGCATAGTAGGTCCTTGCGGGACCTCGGAAAAACCGCCACCGCGCGCGTTTGCCCGGGGATGAATCTTCATATCTGGTGTGTGGTGGTGACTAACATGTCCGTGTGTTTGTTTGTGTGCCAGCAGGTGGCCTGTGACGTTGTGACCGTGTACTCTCGATCGGAGTCGCCGTGCCATGTCAGTCTCAGTCAGTCAAATCAGTATCGGTCGTTCGCTCGACCGGTCGATCGATCAGTCACGATTCCCCGGTCAGTCTCTCGATCAGTCTATCTGTGTCTGTCGGTGCCTGTACAAAGAACAACACCCGCCCATGCGCTCTCACTTCTGCTGTGAGATTCTCCGCCTTGTTGACCTCTTCTCTATCTCTTCATCTTATCTCCTCAACCTCTTTTGCGTCCATACCGCCTATCCACGAAGTCGCGACATCGTTCATACTTCACGATCGCATCGAGCGATTGCTTGTCCTCCCGATTGCAGCTGCGCATGTAAAACACTGGACGAATCCTCGGACATGCAGAAGAATTCACGGTGCTGGGCAAATGAAAGTTGTGGCCGAGAAAGTGCACATGAAATGTGGAGGAGATGAAGAAGACTGAGAAAGTGGAACAGAAAGGAGGACGATGCATCAACGACCGACCAGGGTTCCTCGAACGAAGCTAACGCGCTATATTAACTCTCTGTCCAATCTCCCCTCCCCTTTATGTATATACAGATATATAAATACATCATGCATATATGTACATACACATATATGTGTACGTGTGTATGATATGTGCGTGTGTTGAGAGCGCAATGAGGATTCTTATAGTTAATTAACGGTAAGCAATGCTCTATCGTTTCATAATGAAAGAGGACAAAAGGACAAGCGAGGAATGTGTAGCGAATGAGCTGTGTGAGAAATTTTTCTTATACATAACTATACATATACATAGTTATATATACATGTTCATAAATCGAATTATCGACTGAGAACTATTTTTATCGGCTCTATCTATCGGGATCGCTGTCGCAGCGCCTGTTTATATATAAATATGCATATGCATATGCATATGTGCGTATGTATCGCGGCAAATTGGGCGTGTAAACGAGATAAATGTATGAAGAAGCACGAGAGATGGAGACGGAAAGGGAAACGCGAAAGGACGAACAATGACCGTGCGGGATCGACGCGCGTGCGATTTCTTAGGTTTAAATCGTGCAAATATACCAAAAACGAAACGGATACAAAGAATTAAACAAAAAAAAACCGATAGATAGCAAAGAAACGAATATAAGAGACATTTTGTAGTAATGACTTTGTGATAAGATTGTATCGTAGGGGACCGTGGTCTCAAACTGAAACTGGGCCGGATCGCTCAGGAATAAACACATCAGGCGTCACACATTTGTGCATTCAATTATTCTATATCGTTATCAAGACACTTCACGAATATAGTCAAGTACAGAAGATGCGACAAACTTTTAATGAATTTTAATAAAACGGACGAGTTTCCCGACCGTACACTTGCATCGTCTTCTTCGTCGAAATAATAAATTGCACTTTGTGCAATTAATCTTAGGAAAAATTAGATATGAGATCGATTGGACAGGTTGTCTACATTGATTCAATGAAGTAAAAGTTTCTTATCAAGCGATATCTGAATACGAAAAAACAAAATGAATTGCTATAATAATTGCGAAATAATTTCGCAATTAGAAGGAAGAGACGCACTCGAATAAGTGCATCACGCAAGATATTTTAAGATAATTCATTCTTGACAATTGAATATGAATTTGCTTCTTGGAAGTAAACAAAAATATATTTTGATTTTTTGAAAGTTCTATCGATCATGAATCGCTTTATTAATTTTGGGTAATTAAAAGTATTAACAAACAAACATGATTGTAAAATTTCTTTTTGCATTATTTCTAAAACGATGATCACAATTCTTATTATAACTTATCGAAAGAAGACAAATGTATATTTATGTTGCAATTGACTTTGAATAAAATAGATTTACAAGCTTGCTTTTAAGTGCTTGCAGATAAGATATAAATTTAGAATGAAATATTTTCAACGTGATAAATAACTATTTTTAATTAGACGAAAATTGATTTCATGACAAAACTGTGCGATGATTGTATTCGAATGAATTAAATCAAGATCATGCAAGGATACATATACAGAATTGAGGTTTATAAAAAAAATAATTTAAGTATTGGCATTAAAAATATCTTCGTGAATGTTAATTTAACATGTCAGACAGTCGATCATGTGTAATTGAATTATATCACATATTAAGAATTAATATTTTGTAAAAGAATTAATATTTTGTCTGAGTTAAAATTTCTTCTCTCATATATAATTCATTCTCTTTGAAAGTATTATTTTTTTATTTATTTGGATCTCATATATTAGGTGTAATAAAAAGAAATCCATTATTTTTGCATGAAATTGAATGGAAAAATAATTTCTTTTTACTACACCTAATATTATGATAAAAATATAAATAAACAAAATTTGTATTCAAGTTATATTCAATTAGTATTTTGATTTTTAAAACAGTTTTGTAATCAATTTTGAATAATATTAAATTATAAAAAATTTATTTAAACTTGGACTTCTGATCAATCTATTCAAAGATATCAAAATGATTCATAAAATGCTAAATATTTAATTATTTTATAGAAAATATATTTGAAACAAGAGAGAAAGAAATTTAAAAACTATCTGAAAACATCTATAAAATATCTTTATCTTTCAGACTTTTAAATTTTTCGTTTTTTTTTTTAGAATTTGCCCGCTATATTATCCAAGCGACCCGCTATGTTATCTACAATCTTATGAAATTTCCTCTTACTATTATTGTCACCTTTTATAGTTGCAATCCACACTTTCACTTTGACAAAATACATAGCCCTTGATTTGTTTTTTCTCGCATAGTCTTGTCTATATTAAGCAAAACAAGTTTGCGTGCACTAAATTATTAAATGACATGAACTATTTTGTTATCTGTTAAAAATAATGGTTATATATTGCATTACTATATTTTTCTTTGAAATATTTTATAGCTAGAATAATGAGTGAGCTAGAATAATGTTATCATATAGCTCATTTATCATTTATATTTTAGATATATATATTAGATGAATTTACATATAATTTTGAGATATTCTGGAAAACAGAATAATTTCTGTTATTTTGCATTATTATAATTACTTGTCATTTACAATTAAGTGTACATAGTCTTGTTTTGTCATCAACAACATTAATATGCACACATACGTCAGACCAAATAAACGGAGCATTGGCGTCATTACAGGTAAATCGTATGCAAATGGACAATTTTATTTAACATTTGCTATTATCTTTGAGTGGACAACGTGCTCCGTACAGATTACCAAAGATGTGTCTTTAATTAATTGATATACTTACAATGCTAATGATTAACCCAAGCCAGTGTTGAATGTCTACGCTTGAATAAGAATTTACGTATAGAATATCTGTATTATTGCTTCATATGTGATGAATGATAAATTCAAGTTATTAAGTTTATTGAATTATTTAAAAAACATAAAACTTTAAATTATATATTTTATTAATATATATAAAAATGCTAAAAAATTAAAAAATTATTTTGTTATATTTTAAATCGATTTAAGTTATAAATTTTAACAAATATTTGAAATTATAAATCATAAATTCTAAACTATTTAAAGACAGATATATAAATCAATCGGCAAAAGCCACATAAAGCTTCAAAATAGCTTTTTGATATGCGTACAAATGATTGCTATACATATAAGTAGCAAATATATCTCATATAGCACACTTCATCCGAGGGATATACTAGGGACATTCTCAGGATGTAGGACATCTTCTAGACATCTTTAGAATATCCTTTAAATATTTGTGATGTATAAGTATTTCAAAATTATATGTAAAATATTATAAATTTTATAAACAGAAGAAATAATTTGATATTTAACATTTAAACTATAGCGTAGACAGTTAATACTAATCAATAATCGATTAACTAACAATAGGAAATGAGCACGCGTACACATTAATTTTGTGCGTATATACAAATAGAGCCTAGTCACAAATATTGTTTAAAGATTGAAAGATGCTTCTATGTTCATATCATTTTCATCATTGTTCTTCAGCACGTGCGTTGTTGTTAGTACTACGTTTATTATGGCTATTATTATTGCTATGTTTATCTCTTTATTAGTTATATCTGTTATTCTAATTTGATTATTATTATTATAAGAATTCTTATTATTGCTACTATTCTATTATTACTGTATGGTCATCATTATTATTTTATTACTAGTATTATATGTTTATATTATTAGTACTTCTGCCAATGATGGCGATATTACCATTGGCATTTATTATTATTATTATGACTTACTTCTATTACTTTTATATATAATATTACTAGCATTTTGCGCGCGACAGCAATCGCGATTATCATCTTATTGTTATTGTTGCTAATATTGATCGCTCGCAAATTTAGTACAACAATGGCAGACTATCAGTTTAAGTCAGAATTAGAATCATTTAAATATTTTTATGTCCGTTTTTACAGGACGCTAATATATAAAAAATTATGTACTATAAAAACGAATCGTATATCTGTGCGATTAATGAATGGTCAAATAAGGATCACTTATTTGAGGTAATTACTTCCATAAACAAAGTTTCTATTATAACAGTACGGAATAATGTACTTATAACAAATGATTTATTTTCGTTTCTTATAGTCGTTATATTATTATGCTATTTACCTAATTGAATACTAATTGGTTGGCAAAATGCAAAAACGTCTGAAATGTTTTCAAAACGTTGTCAAAATAGTTGCAAATACTTGCAAATTTCAGTAACAAAACTTATAAAATGTTATTATTTTTTTGTATAAGAAATATAAACATAAAGATTTTCATATCTTAAAAAATGTGAATGAATAGATAAATAATTTTTTTGTATTATTAATATCAATCTTTATTCTTAACTATTATATAACAATTATCATTATTTTTATATTGTTTATTTTATGAAAATATTATAAATAATACTTAACTAATTTCGTGTTGCATTAATAATATAAGTTTTCTTTTCTCTTTTTTCTTTCGCATACGAGCCGACCAATTCCGTGATCCTATTCGACCAACATTTCAATGACACAACCGTCTATCCGAATTATTATTATTCGATTTTTACAATTATGCGTAATTTACATCTGTTGGTAAAATATGTTTTTGTTTTTAAATGTTTGAGTTATTATTTTGTAAGATTAATGTTATACTGTTGAGTATACGCGATATTTGCATCGTTAACAATCTGTCATGCTTTTTTATTTTTGTTTTCTTATATGCTATTAAATTTTTGTTTTCTTTTTTTTTAATTTGTTCGTCCACCGCGTTTCTCCGTTTGAAACAAAATGTATGTATTAAAAGATGGGAATGTGTCGCTATCAGAGCTGTCGAGATGATGAATCATGTTAAATCAAATGCATATAAAAATCTCTTGATTTTAATGTTATCGATTATTGTATGTAAATGAGTTGCTGAAATCTTATTTTAATTTTATAGACGAAAGAAAAACAGAATTAATCAAAATTAGTGGTTGGTTTAACTAAAACGTTGGCTAATTAAAATCTTTGATAATGACAAAAATGTGCTCATACGATTCATGAATAACGTATGCCAATATGTAGAACATCGAAATTCGGTCAGTATTTCAAATATTTGTATTTATCACTCAACATGTTAAACGCTTTAGGCAAATGATGCTGTATTCAGTACTTAAACAATTGCAGTACTTAATCATATGAAAGATAAACACAAATTTTTTAAACCGATATTTTTATAAATTTATAACTTTTCATGTTTATTTTCAAATAATTAACCTATTTTGTCAATAATTATATCAAAATATACATGAGATACAAATTTCCACTCCGAATGGATATTAAATATAACCAACATGTGATATGAAATTCATAAAGATCATCCAGATACTCCGAAAGGCGCGTTAATCCCACTCTTTTAATTAAATCAATTTAACTATTAATGATTGAAGAATAATCGTAATTGCGAAGAGTATTAAGGTTCATCACTGTAATTATCTTACATATTGGCAGTTTTTTCAAATACGCGTATGTACGTAGCACGTATGAAAGTGCATCTGTGTTCGGGCATTAAATGTATGTTTTTCTTATGTGTACACATCTCTGTATACGTACAAAGTATGTATATATATGATGTGAATGTACGTATGCGATGGTATTCGCCTTCTGTCGCCGTGTCTAATGCCGTTCTACATTTATTCTTAATCTTTTTTTTCATTCAGTTCTTTTATTTTTCTTTATTCTTTCTTTTTTTTATAATTATTATTGTTTGATTTTAAATAGTCGATGGCAAAACCGCGGAGATCGTCGGCGTATATCGTTAAATATACTTAAATATATTTTCTTTTCTGTTTTGTTTAATCTACAATGCAACCAGCATGTTGAAAATAACAATATATATATTTATTTTGTTGTTTTAAGTTTTTTCTTCGCTTTACTACCATTCCCGTGATCCTGACTACTATTTGATTACCGCTTTAGGAAAGCCATACAAAAATTGTGCAAAATATTTGATACTTTTTATACATTATAGTTTCACT
>Ga0157364_1004326_pt1 | contig 14145 bp, 22 predicted proteins | sample AttsexASBM2_FD_111476 | JGI IMG/M metagenome (GOLD analysis project Ga0157364, IMG submission 111476) | Fungus gardens microbial communities from leaf cutter ant in Ribeirão Preto, State of São Paulo, Brazil - Atta sexdens ASBM2 | ecosystem: Host-associated > Fungi > Mycelium > Unclassified ... | reverse complement strand
TGTTTATAAATTGTATAGGTACATCCTAAATCAACTAGTGTCTTGAGCCATAATTTCTTTCTATTTGATGTCTTTATATTTGTGCACATGTTGAGTTTTCTTTCTTTGTTGTCTCTCTGTTGTGGAATAACATATTGATTAAGGCATTTACTATGTATAGAGGTTTGTCATATTGTGCCTACTCTAAACCTCTGACAAAACCTTCCTCTTTGTTGCTGTCTTCTTCATCTGATTTCTCTTGTATGCTTCTGTTCTTCATCTTCTGTCCTAACCTGCAATTCTTTGCAAGGTGTTCCACTTTGTTGTATTTATAGCACTTTCTAGTATAATTTTTTTTTTAAATCAACAATTTATTACACAGCATGCAGTAGTAGACTATGGTAGCTACTTTGTAGCTACATACATGAGAAGCAAACTAACAGGGAGCTAAAATGAAAAGAGAAAAGGAAAAAGAAAAGAAAGAGAAAAGAAAAAGAGAAAAACTAATTGAAAAAGAAGAAGATAAAACACAAAACCAAGTTCTACTTGGCGAAATACGTTAATTGTCTGCAAATGCGAAAGCATTAGGATTGAAGATCAAGAACATAATGAAATAGTTCAAAGAATCTCTTTTTAGATTCCAATAACTGTTAAATCTCTTGCACTCATGTAGAATGTGCCTCCTTGATTCGATAGGAAAATCATTGCAAGGACATTTAAAGTTCTTGTTGGGGAAGAATCTTAACCAATATTCTCCAATAGGAGCGTGGTTGGTGATGGCTCTCGTAGCTCAAGCACAAAGCAAATTGGAATGGCTGAAGATTTGAAGCCAAGGACCTACTTTAGTGTATGTAGGTTTGATGGTGTTAAAGTTGTCGTCTAAAAGGTCTAGGAAATGCTTTCCTTTTCCATCCAATGCTTGAAAGGTTATTTTCCATTGGTTGATAATGTCGTCGCTATCAGATTTCTTGCAATAATCCCAAGATATTTTGCAAGGGTAAGTGGGAATGGGATTGAATGACTTGGAATCTTTATCGATATCCTTGTGAAATTTCCATTTAAGGCGACTAGGGCATTTCCAAAATTCAATGGAATTTTCGTGATTTTTGTTAAAGAAATGACGCAGCTTGCTAAGAATGGCTGTAGTGTAAGATTGGAAAGGATGCAATTTGCTGTCAAATACTTTCTTCGCAGCATGGATGGAATTGGTAACGACAATGATTTTAGACATGTTTTCTTTGATGTAGGCTTGATTGATACCACATCTAATAGTGAACAATTCCGCTTCCATGCTTGTTATGAACGCAGCATGATGGACAGTTTTGACAAGAGGATGATTGGCTATGTGTAAGTGTGATACAGATGTAACAATGTCATTCTTGATACTAGCATTTGTTGCGACAAAGGCTGTGGTTGGGGAAGAAGAGATTTGAAGGACCATTTCATCAAGTTCTTGAACACAAAAATTGTCTTTTTCTTTTTTATTAACTAGATTAGAAGAAAAGTGATCAGAAAAATTGTCCATTAAACAAAAACCTGGAGTAAATTCCCGGTTGAGAGGAGAGAATGATGGAAAAATACCATAGGCCTTATTACACGAGTTAATAAGATGGCCTTTGGCAATGTTCTTTTGTTAACTCGTGAGGAAGCTGACTGCATGCGGATTTGGTTTTTTGGATGAATTGGGAGCATCATCCATTAAGTCTCTGATGATGTGGTTAGAAGGTAGCTTGAAGGGACGGATTTGAGATCTTCTAGCGAATTTTTGAAGATGGAATTTAATTGGTATAATTCCAGTGATTGCTTTAATTCCTTCTGTTGGCAAAGTTTTGAAAGCCCCTAAAATCCAGATAGCGGCTCTTCTTTGCATTTTGTCCAAGATTTTCATATGGTACAACATAGGAGCTTTGTTATAGAACTAAAGTTGAAAACCGTATAGGGCTATAGAAAGAATACAGCATCCGTACAATTGTTGTTTTTGAATGGGGTTTATTCCTTGAGATGAATTTCCCAGTAGCTTTATACATTTGACCATCGAAATTGCTTTGTTCAAATAATAGTTGATATGTTGATGAAACGTCAGTTTTCTGTCAAAGATGAAGTCCAGGTACTTTCAAGTATCCTTAGGGCACAAAGTGGGACCTCCAATTGACGATAGATCTAGAGGTGGAGGATTGAAGATTCCATGTGATCTATTGAAATGGAAAATTTCAGTTTTTGCATGCTTGATGATGAGACCAAAATTGTCAAGAAGTTTAGAAAGTACATTATAACTACAAAAAAGATGTGCATTAGACATGTCCAAGGATTTGCTCTGCGCAATGATAAGACCATCATCTACAAATGAAAGAATGGAAATAGAAATTTTTAGATTTTTAAAACGTTTTTCAAGAATAAATAAAAACGGAGTGAGATATAAAGCTGATAAGATGGGAGAAAGAGCAGACCCTTGGCCTACTCAGACATTGATTTTGAAATCAGGGGAGTGTAAGTCATTCCAAATGTAATTCATTTTCCTCTTGACTAAGTAGTTCGTGAAGAAGGAGGATACTTTAGACTTGAGACCCACCTTCTCGAGAATGAGAGTTAGGAGTTGGTGATTGAGGGAAGAGAAGAATTGTGATATGTCAAATGCAAGAGTGCTTGTTGTTTTGCCTTTGACCCATCCTGACCGAACAATGTAAGTGAGCACTACACTGGCATCTATGGTGGACTTGAATTTTAAGCCGCCTAATTGACTTAGGTGGATGAAATCGTTACTTGTGACTGTGAATTGAAGTCTTTCTGCAATGACTTTTTTGATGAGCTTCCCTAGAGTATTCAATAGGACAATGGGTCTAAATGCCTTCGGTTGGTCGTATGACGTCTTGTTGGGTTTAAGTATGATAATTGTAGACAAATACTTAAAATAGTTTGGCCAATGTCCTAACTCGAAGCACAAATTTGCAATGTTGATGATATTGATGAGGTAATCATCTTGGTTGATGATGGACTTCAAATAACGCCAGGTTAGTTTGTCAGGTCCGGATGCTGACGAGTTGTTGCAATTGCTGATCGCTTGTTTGAATTTTTCTTTGGAAAAGGGAAACCATTGCGAAGAGGGTTTACGCTCAATATCATTCAGGATGTTGAGATCAACTTGGTGGTTGAGAGTGGTGTTGAACATGCTATGGAGAGCATCCCATAAGCTTTCTGGGGATAAGCACAGGTGACCATTGTACTTGATGGCTTCGATGGCTAGCAGTTTGCATCTCCTAATCCAATTCATTAGTTCCTAGGGACCACAACTTTTGTTGGCAACTTCATGGATTTTCACATCAAAGAACAATCTCTTTACTGTCTTGACTACCTTTTTGAAGTTCTTCCAATTTTCGAGGCTTCTTGTTATTCTGTAGTTGTTGAGAAAACAACTACATTCATCCATCCACCATTGCTTGGAATGTTTGGAAATTCTTGATTTCTTGGCATTTTTCATCCAAGCTCAATCAATGATCGCTCTAAATTGGTTGACTATGCTTTCCAATTTTTCCATGTTGCCAATGTCAGACATGTTCAAGTTTTTGAAGTTCAAAATGATTTCTTTAATAAAGGAGATTTCTTGGTTGCTCTTTGGAAGAATCGAAAGTTTTAAAGTGTGAATGACTTCTTTGTGGATGGATATATCAATGGAAAGGAGAGCATGGTCAGAAGACAGATGGTTTTTGGGATGAGTGGAGTGACGATCAAGTTTAGACAACCCATAGCGAAGAAACATGAGGTCGATTACTGAATTAGACTCTCCTACTGTGTTAGAATACCTAGTCAGACAAGAGTTAGTCGGAGTTGACAAAGCGAGGTTGAAAGAATCAGCTATAATAATTAAATTGTCACTAATCAAAGAATGAAATAAAAAGGACAGATCCCATAAGTTGTCTCTAATGTTAAAGTCACCTGTCATAAGTAGAACATTGTCAATGTTAACCTCAGTATCCTTAAGATACTTCAAGGCTGAATGAAAAGAATTGGAGTAAACGTTCATAATATAATGACAAATGTTATTGTTGAAGAAGAAAATGAGGCTAATATCCCTGTGATTAATAATGTCATTGAGAAGCAAAAACTGTAGCAAAGAAAGGCAGATGTTGATGTAAGCAATAACTCTTGGCAAATCCAATTTTTCCAACAGAAATCTGGCAAATGAAATCCAGTTAGGGTGATGATTAGTTTCCATAAGAGATTCCCCTTCACAATCAATAGAACTGGGAATTTTACAAATTTCTGACCAAGGAGGTTCTTGGATTAGGATGATATCAAACTGATTATGGGTCTCGAGGAGAGTGTTGACGATTAAAGAGTTTTTGCGAACATTTTGTGAAAGAATTTTTAGGTTCTTCACAATCATTTTTGAAGTTCGCCATTTACATTAGAACGAATCGACTTGGATCTGTTTTCACAGATCTCAGCATATTTTCTTTGTTACCATTCTCTGTTGAACCTATGTCTCTAGAACAGACATTGGTTGGAGTCTGCTTGGTGATCTCCTCGACAGTTTGAGCACTTGAAAGAATGAGGGCATGGCTTCCTCTTCTTTGTTTCCAGCCTCGGTGGGTTAATCTTGTCATTTGCCTTGCAACACCATCCGAATTCATGGTGGTTTTCTGACTTGTGGGGACCATTACATTTGATGTATTTTGATTCTTAAATTTTGCACGAGAAAGTTGCATGGCCCCATTTCCAACAGTTCTTACATTGAGGAACACCTGGATTCATGTTAGCTCCTCATATGGTCGTGATATACCTTCCAACATTGAAACATCTATTAATTAGCATTTTGGCATTACTGCCACTTTGAACATCCCAAATGTCTATCTATACAATAGACATGTCAGATTTGGGAGATACCTTGATTACTCTTGGTCTTGACACTAAGGAGATGTTATCGAATATATGGTTCTGCTTGAAAATTGTTTCAATGTCATTGGACATAAGACGTTCTTGAGAATTCTTGTGAGGGAAGAACAGGATGCCAATGATCTTTAGGTACGACTTTGATTTCGGAAGTTGGGGTTCTTCAACTTGTAGAGTGTTGATATCATTAGAATTTTTGACATACTGATCAATGATTAGCAGGTCAGATTGTTGTGATACCTTGTTAGTAATAATAATGACGCCCAAAGGGTCAGATCAAATGTAGTCAACTAGTACCTCCAATTTCACATTACAAAGTTGTCTGTTAATGTTAGCCACATGTAGCGATGAATTTTTCATGAAAGCGTTATTGTTTTCTTTGCTCATTGAAATAATCACCTGTTTCCTTGAGGGACCTTTGGTCATCATTTGAATTCTCAGTTTAGGTTTTGGATTGCCTTTAATGATGTTATTCACTTGATCGATTTTATTTGCATTGAGAGCCGGAAAAGCTTCCTTGATCTTGAGTACATCCGACGTATTGGCAGATATTTTAGTAGCTTGTGCATACGACCTAGCTAGATTATTGTTTCCTACCTGATTCTTGTTTTCAGCCAAAGGTTTCTTGTTCTGGAAGTATTTAGAGATGTCATTAACTTCCTTCTTTGATTTAACTGGGAGAGAAGGCAGTGGGGGAACCTTATCGATAGTAGCAAGTACAGGTTTAAGCTGTTCCTTGTTGTTTTTGGTAATAGTCGGAACAGTTCTTGTAGAAAACTTGGACGCAATTTTCTCCCTAAGCGATTTAGATTTGTTATCCATGTAAAATGAATCTCAGTTAGCTTGATAAATGGCAGAGAGAAAATTCCAGATTGAATCTCCAATGTCTTCGAAGTCTTGTAACTCATTTGCCTTGCTTGAATTTACCTTTTTATTCAAAATGTACCTTGCCATATAATTGAGAGAGTCCTTAATACTTTTAGTATCAGAAGCAATTTGTTCAATAGAACTATGTAGGGAAATTGGATGGAAGTTACCGCTCCAAAGTTCAGGCTCAGTAGGTGCATTGGGGTTGTACGGAAGTTGGATGTTAATAACATTGTCATCATTGTCATTGAGGGCTGTCACATGGTTGTCATTCACCTTGGATAGCATGGCCAACACGTTCCAGTTGAATAAGGGAAGCCTCATTGGTTCCATTCTATGGCCTCATATTTCCTAGGGTCTTAGCTGCCTTTCTGAGACATATTACCTTCTCCTGCTTTGTCTCATGAGACAAAGCAGGAGATTTAGCAGGGGGTTCTGGGTCAATGTCCATACCATTGTTGGCCATTCTTTCATGGTAAATGATAGAAGAACAGGTAGAAGACATTGAAGTGTCTCTGGAAAGATTCTTATCAGTAAAGGAAGTTCTTTCTCTTACCTCAAAGCTGTTTACAGGTACAAATCCTGTAGGAATGTCCATCCCCATGCATTTTGTAGGAAGCACAGTTGGTAAAATGAATTCTTGTGAGTTAGACATGTTTGAAGAGCTGAAAGTAGTGGAAAAGAAAAATTTATTTGCTATATTTCCAATAGGCACTACCATGCAAGATGATGGTAAGAGGAAAAGAAGCGATGACTTTCTAGTGTAATAGCCTTGCTATCTTAGCAAAATCCTTTATAAATTGCTTATAATAGTTAGCTAACCCTAAAAACTTCTGTATATCTTTTACTGATTTAGAGATTGGCCAATCCAATACTGCCTTCACTTTTTCTTCTTCCATCTTTATCCTATCCCTTTCTATTACTACTCCTAAAAATCCTACTTCTCTTACCTTCCACTTACACTTCTCTAGTTTCACATACAAATTGTTCTCCTTTATTCTTCTAATCACCTCTTCTACTATTTCATCATGTCCTTCCTCTTTCTCTGTACCAACTATTACATCATCAATGAAACTAGCCACCTTTCCAGTGTTGATTAAATCTCTTAATATCTCATTCATCATTAGTTAGAATGTTGCCGGTGAGTTTGTCAAACAATCCTTCTGGTGTTGTAAAGGCCGCCTTTCACTCATCTCTCTCTTTTATCCTCATATTATTATAACCCCACCTTAAATCCAACTTTGTAAACACCTTCTTTTTCCCTATATTCTCTACTATATTCAATATTAGTGGTAACGGATAATTATTCTTCACTGTCCACTCATTCAAATATCAATAGTCTTGTACCATCCTTTTCTTTCCATCTTTTTTCTCTACAAAGAATACCAGTGCTGTTTGTGGCGATTTTGACGGTCTTATATACCCCTTCCTCATCTGTTTCTGAATGAACTCCCTTACTTCTTCTCTTTCTTCTCTTGATAAGGGATATACTTTCCCTTTCCTCAGTGCAAATCATTCCTTGAGATCTATTGCATGATCTCATGCCTTCCTTGTTGGCATCCTCTCACTTGCCTTCTTCCTAAAGACTTTGATCCACCTGTGAAATTGCTTTGGTACTAGCTTTTTCACTTCTTCCTCCAATTTTGCTGCTTCTTCTTCCTCATCCCAAATTTTCCACTCTTCTGCTACTTTATTTATTTGTATATTCTTTCTCTTTCTCTGATTTTTCTTCTTCTTCACTTGCTCCTTCTCTTCCCTTTTCTCTTCTTTCTCTTCTTTTGCTTCTTCTTTTTTTTATTTTTCCTATCCCAATCTTCCTTGCACTGGCCTCTACTGTTTTCCACACTCCTCTAGACATCTTGTTATTTTCACTTCTCCTATCTTCCAGTCAATTTTGGGGTTGTGCTGAGCTAACCATGGCATACCTAAGATAACACTCCACTTCTGTCCTCCTATCACATCTATCTCTGTCCTTTCTTTATGTCCCTGGTAATAAATATTCACCTCCACTGTATTTTCTATTGATCCTTCTTTGTTAAATGTCCTATCCATATTCCTTACATAAATCAGATTTTCTATTTTCTTCAACTTAGATTCCTTCTTCTTTGCAAATTCTGAACTCATTACCAACCCTATCGCCCTACTATCCAACAATACCTCTACTGTTATTCCTTTCTGCATATCTATCCTTTCTAAGCCAATTTTTACTGTCATCTCCCTTAGTGGTCCTGGTCTCTTTACTTTTCTTATTTCAACTGTTTTTCCTTTTCCCCTCTGTTCTCTTCCTTGCTTTTTTCCCTTAGTTCCCTCTAAGTTTGGCATATCATCTTGCATTATTCTGCTAGCTAGTACTTTAAACCTATTTGTAGAATCTAGTTGAGGGTTTCTAGATTCTTCTCTTTTTTTAAATTGTCTAATTGTCCATAATTTCCCTCTCTCTCCCATTTCTGTCCAAATTCCAGTCTTTTACCATCTCCAATTCTGATTCTTCCCCTCTTATTCCTACAATGTTAGGCCATGTGCCCAAACCCACCACAAGCATAGCAGTTCCTCCCTCTATCCACCTCCATCGCATAAGAGTTCCTTCTTGGCAGCCCTACCCTCTGTTTCTATCTCTGATTTCTGACTACTACTGTATTCATCCTTTTTACTCCCTCTATTGGAGAAGGTTCTATTGCCTTCTGTTGAGGCATTTCTTGCCTCCTTGGCCATACTTGAGGCCATGACACTTGTCTTGGTGCTAGTATCATCCTCTGCTCTCTTCTATCTTTCAGCCTCTCTTCCTTCCTTCTACTCTCTCTCTAATGTCTGTCTAAGTTAGTGACACATTTGTACTACTGTTTTATGCTTGTTAGAGGCCTTTCTGCCTCCATCAACTTTCTCCTAATCATCTCATTCATTCCTCTCTTAAATTTCTTTATTAATAGCCTTCCCTTATACCCACTTCCTCTTGCTACCCTTTTAAACTCCTGGACAAACTTTTTCATTATCCTTCCTTCCTGCTCTAACTTCTTCAACTCTGCTACTTTTACTGACTCTTCCTCTCCTCCTCCAAACTCTTTCTTGATGGCTGCCAAAATTCTCCTACTGATTTATATTCTAGTACTCTCTCTTCCAGATCCTCTAACACATTCTCCTTCCAGATATCTACCAATCCTCCCTGTACAAACAACAACACCCACTGTACTTGTTCTTCTACCATTGTCCCCATTATTCTCACTTTAATATATAGCTTACAAGCTGTCATGAATCCCAATACCTTCCCTGCTTCTCCATTAAATACTGGTGGTTTAGCCACCTTCCTATATGACCTCTCTCCTCCTCTTCCTACTCCTTCTGCCAGCAATGTCTGTATCTGTGCCTACATTGTGGCCAATTTTTCCTGCTGTTGATAAAGAATAGCATGTAAGTTGTGTTGACTCATACTGAAAGATAAAGATGAAGATGTTGTTGTGTTAAAAGGAAGAGTGAAACCTATGCTGGTCTTACTCTCTGATTCGTACTCAGACAAGAAAATCTCTGTAAGTGATAACAGGTCCTCTTCTTGTCCTGCCTACACTTTTCTACTAACCACAATTGGCTACTGTCCTAGTTGAATTGTATACAATTTTGACCTAAGAAGGTTGTTCTACTCTAGACAGTGCCTAAAGAGCATTTGCCATTCCTCTGCATGTACAGACCACAAGTGGGTGCTGCAGCACAAGACTTCTACTATGAAAACTATCTAACACATCCACACAAGGTGTTATGTTTGTTAAGCACTAGTAGACTTTGACACAAAACAAACAACTAAGATTCCTCCTCCTAGTTGGTATATCCTTTAAGCCTAGAGCCCAGCTATATGTCTTCTTGATGTTGGATGTGTTACCCACTATCAAGAATGATGAGAGAGTAAGTTTGTGAAGAAGGCCCAGTGTTGGGCAGTCTTTCAGAATGGGAATCAAGTTCTAATGTTATAACTTAAGTCTTAGTGTGAAGACGAAAAACTACTCTCGTATTGAGTAATACAAGAGAACTCAATAGAGAACTCCATATAGAAACATCCACCTTATATACTAAACTACGATGGTCCATGCTACTACTTCTCTAGCCTACTCTAAAGACCATATGTTCGCCTTAAGGCCAACATATGTTCTATATATTGTTATGATATCATCTTTCTAGAATCTTCTCCATTATTCCCTCATATTATGTGAGCATGTGACTCTTGTGACCATGTCATGTGACCTGTGACAATGTCACACTTCTTCTTTGTCTTCTACTCTTCAATAAAAAATAAGAGAAAATAAAAGTAAAATAAAATAAAATAAAATAAAAATCAAGTCTATTGTCTTCACTTCTGACAAATAGGGCAGAAAGACTTAGAAAATTCATAAGTGACTTTTTTCAGCTTTGGAATGATTATAAATGACAATACCTTGAAGTGTGATGGCCAATATCCTAGATTAATACAGGCATTAGCAATATTGATAATATTCTCTAAACATTTATTCTCTTTGATGACTAACTTGAGGTGCTTCCACAAAATTCTATCTGGTTCAGAAGCAGATGAATTATTACATTTGTTAATAACAATCATGGATTCTTCTCTAGAAAAAGAATTTCACAATGAGTATAGTTTGGATAGAAATTCCTTTAATAATGATGTGTTTACTTGTCGACTTTAAGCTGAATTGAATATTTGATGAAGTGCCCTCCAAAAGTCTTTAATCTCAATATATGGTCATCTATTATATTGAATCGCTTCAATAGCTAGTAGTTTTCATTTCTTGACCCAATTCATAAAGTCCTATGGTCTATAGTTTTTTGATGCAATTTCTTGAATTTTGTCATCAAAAAATGCATGTTTTGTAGTCTTTCCATTCTTCAACTTCCTTGGATGTTTTATAAGCCATAAGCCATTCTTGACACTTATTATTTCACCAATCTTTAGATCATCTTGTAATGTTAACCAACCATGAATGTGATATCCATGATGATTCTGATATATTAGCATAATCTTGGACTATGCTTTTGAGAGAGTTTTTAATGGTGATGTTCACTGTTTTGATATTTCTGAATTTTCTTATAAAATTGTTTACAAATTTGGATTCTTTTTCACTATTCTTTACAATGGTATGTCTTTTATTCTAAATGAACTCTTTCTCAATTATAATGTCTACAGTGAGAAGAGCATGATCTTAGGAAAAATGAAGTTCTGGATAGATTTTATAATTGTTAAGTTCTATGGAATTTGACTGTAGGAAAAATAGATCAATGACTGAATTGGAATTATTTTTGTTATTGGAATATTGAATAGGAACTTGTTGGATGGCAGAAGATAAAGTGAGATCAAAAGAGTCTGCAATCTCTACTAAAATTTCACTATAAGAAGAATGAAAAGGGTAAGAAAGATCCTAATTACCAGCCATAATTAAGATGTTACAAATATTTGCTTTAGTATCCTTGAAATACTTTAAAGCTGAATGATTTTCATCTAAATAAATGTTAATCAGAAAGAAAATTGAACTGTTATTGATAAAAGAGAAATAGCAAATATCTTTGTGATTAAAAACATCTTTTTGTAAAGAGAAACACATGAATGTTAAGTGAATGTTGATATATGTCACAACTCTTGGATAGTCATGTTCATCAGAACTTGATCTGGAAAAGGTTATCCAGTTTGAATAGTTAGAGGTTTCTACAATTTTGTCCCTTTTTCATTAGAAGAACTTGGAATTATCTGTATGAATGACTATGGTGGTTCTTAAATAAAGAGAATGTCAAAATCTTTTTAAGTTTCTAGTATTATTTCAATAAGAATTCTGTTCTTTCAAACATTTTGCAAGAATATCTTGAGATTTTTTATAATCATACTTGAGCAAATTGAGTTTTTCCTAGTTTCCTATATTTCTTGGTATTTATTTATATGCCATTCTTTATTGAAACAATGTTTCTAGAATAGACAAGCATTTGAATCTGCTTGATGATTGTCTTTACAATTTAAGCACCTAAATGAGTGAGAGCATAGTTCACCCTGCTTTATTTCAAGTCTCAGGAGGTTTGTCTTGAAGTTCATCTTGCAACACTAGGCAAATTGTTGGTGATATTCTATTTTATAAGGCCTGTTACATTTAATACATTTTGACTCTTGAATTCTGCATATGGAAGTGATATACTCCCATTTTCAGTAGCTTTTGCATTGGGGAGTACCTAGATTCATGTTTGCTCTGCAAATAGTGGCAATATGGCTTCCTACATTAAAGCACCTATTAATTAGTGATTTTGCTGAAGAACCACTTTGTGAATTCCAAATATCAATCCAAACAATTACTATATCAGATTTTGAAGACATCTTGACAACTCTTAGTTTAGAGGTGATATGGATGTTATTGAACACATGCATGGTTTTGATCACTGTTTCCATGACACTGGCATCAATAGAAGTGTTAGTACCCTCTATGAAATACAGAATACTGAGAATTTTGAGATAGAACTTGGATTGTGGAAAATAAGCACTTTGTACATCATCAGCATTCACTGTATTGATGTTCTTGATGTAGTTATCCACTACTAAAAGGTCATATTGCAATGCTGCCTTATTTGAAGTGATAATGAGACCTCAGTAGTCAGTATAAATGAAATCAATGAAGTTTTTGGATTTAATCCCATTAAGAGCTCAGTTAATGTTTGCAACATGATTACCTGAAGGTCTCATGAATTTCACAATATTATCACTGTCCATAAGGACAATGATTTGTTTTTGCAAAGATCCCTTAGTTGTCATATTGATATGTAGCTTTGGTTTTATTAGATTGTTAATAACTTTGTGAACATCTTCAATCTTCTTGGACAAAAGTTGGGTCAAGTTTTCCTTGATTTTCAAGATATTTTTGATGTTACCCAAAGAGGCTTGAGTATAAGAACAGTTGGGAGAAGTCTTACTCTTGCTTTTCTCATGGAACTTTGATTTGTTTAACTCTTCTTTAAATGGTCTAGGTGGGACTGATGGAGGAGGTCCCACCAGAGCTGGTAAATTTGAAAATTTAACAGGTTTTTCTGTCAATTTGTTTTTGAGCTTGCTAGGTGCTGTGATAGGATTAACTTGTTTATTTTTATTGAATTGGGATGAAATGTTTTGTCTGAATGATCAATTCTTATCATCTGTCTTGAGTTTGTCTTAGCTACATTTGTAGATTGCCAATAATGGATTCCATGCTACTTGGCCAAAACCTTCAAGATGGGGAAAATTAGTTTCTCTATAATTCTTGAGATTCCTTTTATCTATAAACAACACAATACAAGTAATGACATTCTTGACATCATCTATGGACTTTTTGATTATACTGAATATTGAAATGATGTTAAAGTTACTATCCCATAGTTCTGAGTCAGCTAGGTCAGAGTTTGAAGTTTGAATACAGAATGAAAGAGGCACCAATATCATAATGCTAATCTGTTGTATTTTTAATCACTAACTCACCTTCAACATGTATATTAGGTGAGTCAGTGGTACTAATTGTTATGGAACACTTTGGACACTAACATTTTCTTTTTCTTTTTCTTTTATCTATTTTTCTTGATTTTATATTTCTTTTCTTTTGAATTTCTTTTTCTCTTTAGTGACAATGAAGAGGCATGTGACATCGCAGTCACATGACATGTCACATGATGTGAAATCATAGGCCTAGAACATAGTAGAAGGATCTGGAAGATGATATCAGGACACATGTATACAACATGGTGGCCTTGAATAAGAAATGAGGATGTAGCATGGACCATGTGTATTCTGTATATATAGGACTCTAATTTAGCAGAGACTCCTTGTCAAGTTCTCTTGTGAACTACCTATATTATATCCGCTTTTGAGATTTACTCGCTTGTGTGACCATTTGTCATTGTGATAAGTGGTTGCCACAACACTAATAGCCTTGTCCTAGTTGTCTGAGTTCTCTCCTTTGAGAGATGCATACAAAAGTTGAAAATTCTCCTGTTCAGTTTGATTAAACCAGGAGAGATCATTATTTTGCACCTCTATTCTGTCAACATAAGTGATAGACAAAGTGTTTGAATGTATTGAAGTTGCTCTTAAACTGATTGGGCTTGGTGTTCTAGACCTGCCTCTTGTTTTGTCCATATTGACGTCCTCTGAGAGGTTGTTAACCTCTACTGAGTTAGACATAGCTAAAATGTTAAAGTGAAATATTTTGTTCACAATTTCTCTGTTAGATGTTACTATATAAGATAGTTGTTATGGTCTTAAACCTTTTAGAGTTAGGTAAAAGAACAACTCTTGTATTGAGTAACATGAGAGAACTCAATAGAGAACTCTTCTACAAACTAGTCTACTTATATAGTCCTACAGGTGGTCTGTGCTAACTACTGTGCATCCTACCCTAAACCACCATGTGTAGAATATGAGGTCAACATGTG
>Ga0157364_1004325_pt1 | contig 14146 bp, 16 predicted proteins | sample AttsexASBM2_FD_111476 | JGI IMG/M metagenome (GOLD analysis project Ga0157364, IMG submission 111476) | Fungus gardens microbial communities from leaf cutter ant in Ribeirão Preto, State of São Paulo, Brazil - Atta sexdens ASBM2 | ecosystem: Host-associated > Fungi > Mycelium > Unclassified ... | reverse complement strand
GTGTGTGTGTGTGTGTGTGTGTGTGTGTGTGTGTGTGTGTGTGTGTGTGTGTGTGTGTGTGTGTGTGTGTGTGTGTGTGTGTGTGTGTGTGTGTGTGTGTGTGTGTGTGTGTGTGTTTCTCTCTCTCTCTCTCTCTCTCTGTTTCTCTCTCTCTCTCTCTCTCTCTCTCTCTCTATCTTTTCATCTACATTTTTAAAAATGTTTACAACATTGTAGAACTTGTATGAATCGAAAATATATAATATTAAACCACGAAATGTTATGTAACTCACTGTAGATCGTAATTTACATGCATATCACAAATATCCGTCATCTTCAAAATTAGTACGCATTCGAGAGCAGTAATTTCAAAGTTTGTTTAGCGACTGCTCCACCCAGGTAATAACCGTTGATTCTAATTGAAGCAATCATCATTCAAAGGTTTTCAAGGGTTTCAATCCACTGTAATATCTCGAGATAATTTCCAGATTATTTTTTCTGGAAATAGTACTCGTAACATAAATCGTCAAATTATTTCTATTATAGATATACATATTTGACTTGTAAAAAGAGAATTAATTGTATCCATAGAAATTATTTTAAATTATCTTAAAAATGTTTTTATAATACGTCAAAACGTAAAAAGTTGATAATTATAATTTTGAAACGTAATTATATATATTTATTTTATTATTAAAAAAATTATACATTTAATTTATCAATATAAATATAAATCTTGTAAAATAATATCAGTGTGTAAAAAAAACCTTAAATATATTTATAATCAAAGTATATTATACATATATATAGGTGTTCGATAAGTAACTCTCGTATAGGAATAGAGCGGACTAAACTGAATCGAAAAGTCCTCTATCTTTCTAATAATTAATAAGATATTAATTACTAAAAATCATCAAATATTGGTCTTTAATAATTTTTTTTGTCAAGTACTACAACTTTACAAAAAAACAGCAAGAGATTGTTTATTTTCTTCTCATAGAGAAGAAAATAATTTTCTAAAAATTTTCTTAGAATTTTTTATTAACTTTTTAGTTTTTTTAATAGAAAACTGCGTTTTCTTATTAATAATCATTTTTTCCAACATGAAAAAAATACGGTACTAAAAAATTCTGAAAAAATTCTCAGAACTCTATGAGAAGAAAAATAAACAATTTTTGTCACTTGCTATTTTTCTATAAGTATATTACTTAAGTAAAAAATTACAGGAAACCATATTCGGCGATTTTTAATAATTAATATTTTGTATTAACTATTGCGAAAATTGTACATATAATGATAGAGAACTTTTCGACTTTAGTCCATTCTATCTCTTTGCAAGAATTTTATTGTTACTTATTAAACATCCTGTAACAAATAACAAATAACAATATGACAGAACAAATATATTACGTGTGCATGAAATATAAGATTTAAAAGACATAAAAGACTTATCTTTAAATTTGTATAACATAAAAACTAATAAACATTATATCAAAATTTATAGACATTTATTAAATATATACCTAAGTAAATAATATAAGTATGTTAATAAAAGAAGAATATAGTAGAAAAATATATGCAGCAGTTTTCTTAAAAAAAAATCCCAAAAATAGAGTATATTTTTGCGATCTATAGACTCCTTAAGCTTATCACTCTTTACGATTATTCTTTATTTATATGTTTTTTTTTCATCAGATATTATAAGTCTATTGTTTAAAATCTATAAAATTGGAACTTATAGTTCATCGCCGTGCTGCATTTATATGAATTAGAAACTTAATATAATTCCTCGTGATTTAATGAAGAATTCACATCTGCACACATCTTAAATCTAGGAACATAAAGTTGTGATTCGTGCTCTATCCGTAAAAGATAGAAAGTTAAGGTAAAGCATATAGTAAGAAATGTAAATTAATTCTTAAATATGAGAAACTAACCACTTTCACCACAACAAATATCATTCATATATTGTATTCTTATATTTTTTTCAATTAAAATCACAAACAAGGAAAAAATAAAAAATATTTTACAGCTAGAATGCTGAAATAAAAAAAATAATAATGATAAAATTGTTTTTATAAAAGTACAATTATCTTTAATATATTGTTATTCCTGATATTATTCCTCATTCTTTCAGTTGAAAGAATATTCTTTACGAATTACATTTTTAAGAAATAAAATTATATGGATGCGTGCAATGAAAATGAACTCTGATATAATTAGTATTTTAAGATTAAATCATTATAAATGTTTTATGGTTAAATAATGACATTAATTCATTAAAAAATAATAAATCTATAAGATGTTGCATTTATTCATAATAGTCTTAATTTATAACTTAAATTTTTATAATATGATATATATTGTATTATAGATATGAACTTCGTTCTCTGATTACAAATACACTAAATAATATTAGGAAATATTAAACAGTGAAAATATATTAAAAAAATAGATGTTAATAAATGAGTATTCAACAGATACATATATATATATATATATATATACACATCTTTATTATATATTATATCAGGATACAATATTTTTTTATCTTTGAAATGCTATCTCGATTTTTTTTATGATATTTAAATGCTTTAATGTAAAAGCTTATAAATGCTGTTGTGAGCCATCACTTGCAGCAAATTTTACTCATTAGTGAATATAATAATATTGAAATCTTTTTCTGATCTGTTAGTATAAAAAACAATATTAGATAAGTTGCATATAAAATGCCTCGTACCTTGTACGAATAACACTACAGTTGCATGGAATTCAATTGAACTGTTCTATGTTCGCACTGTGGGGAAATTCGACTGACGGGAAATTTTACATTAGCAAAAATATATTTATTTATTTTTAAAAATTCTTTTTTTACGAATCTAATAGATAGTGTAACATTCTGCACGATATTCTTGATGTTAATATATCGCACACGCATCTATTTACTATTTATTTATTATTAACTTTATTTTTTACTTATACTTATAATTAGACCGCGACGAAAGAATAACGCGAAATTCGGTGAGAGTTCAAAAATCATGTGGCCAACTTCACATGCCTCTCATTGCGGTGATGCTACACCTATTGCTCCCGACTGCACCTTCCACGCACTTCGCACTTTGAATAATAATAGTATATATTTTATGACCGTACTCGTAAATTATAATGTAAATGAGTAAATATTATACATAAGTTTAAATTAATCATAATTATCTACAAAATATACGATAATTGCTTTGTTGATTATTCTGTGCAACAAGGTTCATCCGATGAACTTCATGAAATAATAGATTAATACATAAACGCTCTGAATGCTTTTATTAAGTATCAAAATTCTAAATTACATTTATTAATTAAATGCTTTGTGATATCGTTCGATTCAATCCATCTCCATTGTACGACAAAAAAAATTCAAAAAATTCGAAAATGAAATGTCAACTTTATTCTAATACAATGTGAATCAAATTGACATTCAATATAATCGATACAATTGATAGCCAATAAAATTAATTATTAATTAATAATTAGAATGAACTACGCAATAAATTTTGAAAAATAAATTCCGTAACTGCGAGATATACGATATTTCTGATTTAACTAATTTTTTATATCATTATTGTATTCTTATTTTTTTTATTAATTTAACTTAATAATGAAAATAAAATTAATTTAATATTAAAGTATCATTTTGAAATTGATTTAATTTAATCTTAAGTTAATTTGAATTAATAATGAAAATAAAAAATTAATAATTTAAATGAAGCGCCAATGCCGCGCCGCACGGTCTGTCATTTTTTTACGTCTATGGTCGAAACGCATGCTGCTTCGAGTATGCAAGATGGCGACGAGTGTTTTCAGGTTGAATAGGTGCGGTTCTTTCCTTTGAGGTATCGTAGTCGTCGCACCAGTGGGCGACTCTTTTTCTCATTAATAGATCGTGCCTGTAAGAAATAATCTCAGCAAAACTTCAGAAGTGCTCGAACTCCGAATTGTCGAACTTGAAGAAAACTAGAATCTCCTTCGCAAGTCTATCGCACTTTCGAAACGCGTGTCAGCTGTCAGATGTTTGTATACGCGCGATCGCGTCGCAAACTCAGGACAGCACATAATAAGAATTCGCAGTAGCGGTGTCAGTATTTATGAGATCAAATCTTTGTCTCAATCAAATTTTTGTCGAACAAAGAAAGTGAGTTGAGTGCAGACATGGAAAGCTTGGAGACATTAGGATGGTGAGTAGGGTGTACTATTCCACTTTCTTACTGATGTTCCACAGGGAAAAAATTGGCCACATTTAGTAGAATGTTTATTTTGTATTTGTTAGACTTTTCTTTTGCTGAGATGAGAGAAACTATTCCTCTAGATATAAAAGTATTATCTAATCAGTATGAGAAGAACTTTCAACAGTTACAACATTAGCATTCTAAATGTGGTTATTTATTTTTATTTCTATTCCATTCCTATTCAAAGTCTATCCAATATTCATAATTCTTTCACCTATGTTGATGGCTTCTCTTTTTATCAGGTATTTATCTGATCATGGTTATAATTTGGCAACGGATTCGGGTAGTGTGATAGACACACAGAAGATAATAAAACGACTGTTAGATGTATGTATCGATTCTTTGAACCTCTGTGTTGATTATTTGGGACATATGAATGAATCAGAAAAAAATGAATTATTTATAGCTTGACTTGAGAGAGATTGGGAGTGGAAATGGAGATATTAATCAGGGCAATATTGTATTGCAAATACAAAAGATACGTAATGTAGCTGCGCCCAAAGGAAATGAAGAATCAAGAACAGCTCCAAGAATGTTAAAATTATCGTTGACAGATGGAAAAAATAATTTTCAAGCCTTAGAAGTTGAACATATATCGACTTTGAGGTAAATGTATTAGATTGAGTTCTTTTATAGCAAATTTGATTACTTATGTTATGCTAGATTAGTTTATATTAAAAGCTGCTATGTATGAAATTAACAAAGTTAAACATAAAAGTATATAAGTATATGTATTTTGAACAATTAACTATTTAATAATATTGCCACATTATTTAACAGAATACAAGTATTATTTCATTATTAAAGTTGATTATATTATGCCATTGCATTTAGATACTTTATATAAAGCCATCTTTAACATTACTAATTCAGTATAGTGCTAATAGTTGAATATTAAGTATTACTCTCTAATGTCATTTTTTCTTACAACTGTTTCTTCTAATCATCTCTTTTGGGATAGCTTAAACACACCACCTGGTACAAAGATACTGATAAAGGCAGGAACCTTACCTGTGTCACATGGACTTCTTTTATTGAGACCATCGCATTTAATTTATGTACTTGGAGGAAAAGTTGCCAATTTAGTGGAAAAATGGGAATTAAATAAGGTAATTTACATTTTAATAAGAGACATTAATATTTATTATAATGTTAATTCTATTTAATGAATATCGCATGAGTACAGGATTGTTTTTGTTATAGAAATTAGCTTCACACACTCGAGTAAGGTCTGCCGAAGAAGGTGGACCACCACCATGGATACCATTTGGTAAAAAAATCGTAAAATTATCGGAGCAAGATAAGAACTTTAAAGCTCTGGCAGAAAAAGAAAAACCTAGCAAAGAGAATACTGAATTTGAAACTCAGCGCAAAGATGCGATAGCGGAAGCTGCCAAGCAAGGCAGTAAGAAAGTATTTGGTGGCGGAAATAAACAGGTTTGATTTGTTTTTTTACATTTTTCTATTAAATTACATGTTTGCATTCTTATCTAAATATCTAATTTATATGCGCTTTCAGTTATTGGATCATAGCGTACAGAAAATCGTGGATCGTGGATTTACTATAGAGCAGGCTGAATACGCTTTGAGAGTTAATAGAAATAACATAGATAAAGCTTTAAGAAGTCTGCAAAGGACCGACACTAAACATAAGTGAGAAAATTTATTTTTATTTTTCCTATTTTTCTTCATTCAAACTATATTATATTCAATTATTATCTAATTACAATCTTATTATAGTAGTGCCAAAGAATCTCGAGAACCACGAGAGCCACGTGGCAAACGCGAGAAGAAAGTCGAAGAGAGTAAACCTAGCAGTGGAAAAATATCTCTATTCGACTTTCTCGAGGATAAATTACCTGTGCAACCCGAAAGTGTCGAAACAACTAATTTGTTGCAAAGTAATTACATGCAAAATAATGAAAGTAATCAGGATCGTTTCGAATCGAGAGGTACTGAAGCACAAAGTGGAAGAGGTGGACGGTACATAACTATCTTACTAAACGGATTCCTATAATATTTAATGAAATATTGTATTTCTAATATTGATCTTTAATAATAATATTGATCTTTTTTAATAGAAATCAAAAAGGTGGTCGCGGTTATCAACCACCTCCGAGATATTCAGAGGAACATAGAAATAGTAAGAAGACAAATAATAGTAACTCCATCATGTATTCGCAATATAACGGTGCTAATCACGCACCGCAGAACAAACCACCGCGGTTTCAACGTAACCAGGAACCTCAGTATCAGTATCAACACGACGGAGGTAGAGAAGCGTATCAGAAGTCTACTCAGCCGAATGATTACAAAAATACGTTTGCTCATTCGCGCACAAGTAACGCAAATGTCGATAGTGGTAACGATAACTATAACAGAATCCAGGCTGAGTTACAGGGAAAGAATCTCGGTAGTAACAGAAACTATAATCACCTCGAGCCCGAGGTCAAAAATAGGCATTCTTATGATGCTTCTTATAATAGGCATAATCGAGCTCAACAAAATGGAACCCCTAAAATATATTCAACTAATACAACTGAACAGAATTTTAAAAGTCAACCTAGATATCAGTCAAATAGTAACGCTGGGAATAAGATGTCTATGAATCCTAATGTGCAAAGAAACGAAAACAATTATGGTAACCCCAACATCACCAGTACATGGGTATGGCAAGTAGGTGACAAGTGTATGGCTAAATATTGGGAAGATAATAGGGTACGTATTATAGATTTTTTTATATGAAAATTTTTTTTATATTAAAATGTGTTTCCAAAATACTTAGGCCATTTATCTTTTATACTTTTTCAATCAATTTCATATAAAAAGTAAAGTTTACATAGGATAACGGAATCGAATCGAGAATCTGTTAACTATAAGTCGATTACTCACATAGAACCATACGTTATTTTCTTTTTTATGTACTTTGTGCATAATTTAATTGTATGATATTTATAGTATTATAATGCCGAAGTCACTGGTGTTTCTGAGAGAACTTGCGTAGTGCAATTTAAGGGATTTGAAAATTATGAAGAAGTACTCCAGGTGGATTGTATACCAATAACAGATGATGTACGTAAAACAGTATAACGTAAAATTTACAATGATTGCTAATAATATTTCTTGTTACAATGATTGTGATAATTTTAGATTCAAGATCGTATTCCGGAACCGAGACGACAAGATCAGCGTTCTAACAATCGACAGCCACGTTACGATCAAAGTCACAATCACATAAATGGTGAGTAATAAAATCGTTCATCTCTAGATATTAAATTTTGTATTACTTGTATCTTTTACAAGTGAAACATTGAAGTTGAAACTTAATTAAAAATGATGATTGCAGCAGGTATGGAATTTCGACGAGGTGGAAGCGGTGCCGTTGGAGGAAATAAAGGATATAATAAGAAACGGAATCAGCAACGGAGTACACAACCAATTTATCAACCACCAGCGCAAAGAGGCCACAATTCTCTGCCAATTAATAATCAAAATAATACTCAACATAATTCTTTTCTTTAATGTAACTCTAGTCTCACATCTTTAGTAAAAAAAAAAGTAAATTCAGATCTTGCTAAGTATTGAGGCAAAGCATTCGCTACTGAGGATCTAACAGGTTGCCACACTAAGAGTTTAGATACCATTTATATTAACCGTTGCTAGGCGGCGAGTTGGGTGCCACATTTGAGTTCTGTTAAAGCTGAATTGAATACGCGATAACTTAATATGAAGCAAGTTGGTTTTTCACAAAAAGGGGGAATTAGGAGGCTCTTACTGTAAAATATCGACTGTGTTCTCGAAATATTATATTATTTGTATTGTAGGGAAATTGATTCTTACTACTGCAAAACAGGGCAATGTCTGTACCTCGTCCACTTTAGCTGTAATACAGTTGTAATGAGATCTCGTTCGTTTCATTTTTCTATACCCACAATAATCGAGAAAGAGAAAAAAAGAATATTTCGAAAAACTAACAAGCTAAATTAATTTTGCATCACTCTGAGTATTAATTGGAACCGATAAATTAAACTGAAATAACTTATTTTAAATTAAGATTAAGTAAATAATTTATTAAATCTTATTTAAAATAAATTGTTACTATAAATTTTGAAAATTATGTTTCCAAATTTAAATACATTAGTCTGATATTAATGAATATAATTTTGCAAAATTATCCAAAACTTAAATTTTCTTTGTACATTTACATATTTTAATAGTGATATAAAATATATTTAAAAAAATTTTTAATTTAGATTTTCAATTGATAATAAATGCTGTTTTAGGCTGCACGGGAATTGATAAAATGAAAATGCCTTTTCATGCTGACGCTCGACATTCATTTTCGGCGTCAAAATAAGTCACGTGATCAAAATTGATGTTTGGTATTCGTCAATTTTGATCCTGTGATCTGTTTTAACGCTCAAAATCGAGCATCGAGCATGAAAATGCAGCTTTAGATCATGCGTCCGTTTTTTGTTGTATGACAAATTTTTCAAGATTGATTAGCAAAGAGGTCCGAGATCCTCTCTATATTGTAGTTAATTAACACACTTGAAAAATTTGTCATACGACAAAAAATGAATGCATGTAATATTGGCCTTAAAGGGAGCAAAAATTACAAATAGGTCTGATTTATCTCACTCTCCCCTATTATAAAACTGCTTATATTACCTGATAGAAGATATTTTTAGTTTGTACTTGTGTTTTCAAAATTTTTATCTTTTGTTTAAGAAATTATTTAAAAACAAAATGATATGTCGGTATCGACTTTCCTCTACTATCAAAGATTGTATTAAATTGATTTGTATTTTGATGCAAAATAATTAACGAAATAAAATTAAAAAATTAAAAATATAAATATAAACGTAGAATAACAAATGTATAAATACTTACTCGCAAAAAGTCACTATAATTTATAATAATTTGTTTTTTTTTGTGTTGATGAGTATATCTATAAAGAAAAGAAAATCGCCGATAAAATTGATCAGCGGACGTGGTGAAAGATCTCTAGAATTTAAATACTCATTTTAGTCTCTTGAGCTGTCACTTTAAAATTACCGCGGTGCAAATGTTTAAATGGTCGTATGGAATCTGCGCAGAACCGTACGAGATTCGTCTTAAGAATGAGCATATCCATCGTGAAATTTTGTATACTTCCACTATGAGCACACCTATCTTGCTTTCACCATGGACCATGGCAGAGAGCAACAGAGCCCTAACCAAAAAACACGTTCTGAAAGCTAAGAGAATCATATATCTACGAATAATATAAGAATTGAGTTTTGTGTGTATTAACAATTATTTCACAGCATAAAATCTGATTAACAATGCGGCTTGGATTGGTTCTATTAACCAGCCATATAAATAAAATACCATACAGATTCAGAGGGTAAGTACTTTTCATGAAAATTAATTCTCATTTAGTTTAACGAGTTAGGACTCATTTAATTTTTCATAACGTACAATATTACTTTGTATCGTCACGTGGAATACTCATAATTCTGTAAATCTTTGTTTCATGCAGGAAATATCGTAAAGTTAAAAAACCGTCTATGCACGATTTATTTAAGATGAAGCAAGATTTTGAAAGAGAAGAGCAAAACATGTTGATTCTGCGGCATCCCTATCTCACACTTGAACAAAGTCATGGTCACATGAAGGACATGTATCCCAAAAGCAGAAAGCAAAACTTTCTCGAGAAGGTACGGGCAGAAAATCATCAGAAGTTCCAGAAACAAGTGACTATCGCTGAACGTTTGTGCCACATGAGAGTTACAGAAGCGTGGGATTGACATCTTTCTATAGATGTAATAATATGTAATTATTTTTCGTGAATTGTTTTAGATTTAAGTTAAATCCACTCTGAGTCCAAGAACATTTAATTTTCTTTTTTTTTGTTTTTGTTTTTGGTAACATTTTGGACCAGCACAGTGTCGAGTATATTAGAGAGTATGTTAAAGGAAGAGTAAAAGTATAGAATAGGGGAAAGATAATGTAGTGAAATATGTTACTTAAGTTTATCTAATAAGAAATGCCGTACATTGCAAATTACAAAATAAAAAATTGAAACTAATACTGTAGCATTTTAAAGCATTAAATTATATTGTTCATGTTAAACAATTCAAACTTAAGCATCGACTAAAAAGCTTTCTTGAAATCGAGTTATATCTTTTGGTTTATTTTTCATCCAACCAAACGGATCTGTATTAATTTCTTCTTCTGTTAAGATCTTTCCTTCATAAAGTAAATTTGCAAAATCTGCCACAACTGGATCGGCATTAGCACTGCTAATTCCTATTACTTTGCCACATTTAAGATAGTAAGCGAAGAAATCCAGTTTATCCAGAGAGCCACAAATCTTTATACTAGTAGGTGTTCCATAGCCTAAAAAATAAATGGATAAAGATTGTTTAATTGTTAATGTTTTACAAACTCGATTATTACAATTATAAAATATGTGTGTAAAAATATGTTTTATATATATATATATATATATATATATATATATATATATATAGTATATATATATATATATATATGTAAATTTACCTGCATATCTATAATGTCTATTGAATAAATTCGTCCAGAAGAATGGTATACTCTTTAAAGAAGTTTCTTTACTGCATATATTTAGAGCGGCAATTTTTCCATGATAATGAGCTAGAGAATAATGACCTATTGCAGCGAACGTGTCATCAGATCCATATATCGGTGCGTAAGCTATGTCACCTCCAGCATATATATTTTCCACATTTGTCCTTAAATACTATAATTTAATTGATATTCAATTATCCAATATGAAGTATATTCTAAGAAAAGTACTGTATTTTCGAATGTTACCTTATTTACTGGAATAGTGCCATCGTCCCTCATTGTGACAGAAGATGTTTTCATCCAATCAGTGTAAAAAGTAGATCCTATTCCAATAATAGCTATATCTGCTGGTAGAATCTGGCCGTCTGTAAGTTCGACCTTAGCCAAAACGTTCTCTTCACATTCCTTAGGAATAAATTGCTTAATACTATTTTGGAAGATAAACTTCACACCTGAAAACATTTATTATTATTATCTAATCAATACTAATGCAACCAATACGCAATGTATGTTATGTATAACATATAATACCTTTTGCCTCATGCTCTTTTAAAATTCTATTACCAATGACTGTGCCGAATATCGCTTTGAGGGGTACAGTCTCACGTCCTATTACTGTGACAGACGCGCATTTATCGACAAGATAAGCCGCGGCTTCCATGCCAACAAAGCCTAATCCTAGAAGAACTACATGTTTCTCGGGGGATATAAGGGCATATACGCCTTGTGAATCTGTGTAATCTCGCAGAACAAAAATATTCGATAAATTTGCTCCAGGCACATTTAACATTCTCGCTTTACTGCCTGTGCAAACAAATAGATAATCATACACGAAATTCTCGTTATTACTCAGCTTGACAATATTTTCAGTCGTATCTAAACCTACAACAGAATAAAAAAATGTACAGAATTACAGTAACATGATTTATATACATACATATGTATTGAGATCGATGTTAGTCTTTTGTACCTATTGCTTTTACTCCCAGTTTCGTTTCAATATTGTGCTCGTTGTAAAACGAGGGCGATCGTAATGTTGCAGAATGAACATTGAAATGTAACACTTTGGATACCTTTACCCGATCATAAGGTATTACGTTTTCTTTGCATATCATAATGATGCGTCCTGTAAAACCCTCCTGTCGCAAACTCTCTGCACAGGTAGCACCCGCTGGTCCCCCGCCAACTATTATGACAGTCTTTGTATTTTCAGGATCACGTGCAGACATATCCTTCATACGTTTGTAAACATTCAGCTCTGTAAGTTTGGCTCTTACGTGGACAAGACCAGTTTTGTCTATGCGAACCTATTAAAGCAATACATAAAGATAGTATCCCAAATATGAGATAAAAATAAGAACAAAATCTTGATATATTTATAAATTATTCGAGTACCTTATAGCATGGTAAAGAATCCAAGCCTGGATAATCTTCAATGTCCCCAGTTTTAATATTGAAACATGCACCATGCCATGGACACCTCACTCGTCCTTCCGCTAACGCGCCGGTATGTAGCAGAGCACCATAATGCGTGCATTTGGTACCAATCGCGTGCAATTCTCCATTCTGTTTAATCAACAGAATTTTCTTTTCATTATTTCCCAACGGTAGCATTTTCATCTCATTTTCGTTGATATCTTCCTGTTTGCACACCACTTCCTCAATGTAGTCATGCTCTTTTGCAGTATCTAAAAAATAAATAAAAAATAATTTAACTATTTATAATAATTATCTGTAGCTTATTATAAATGCGTATTATTAGAGAGACACAGCAACAGGTGACTCACGATAAGAACAGGATAAGAATATACATCGCAATCTGCTTATTCTTAATTGGCATATTCTGAACTGTATTGTATTCATTATAATATTTTTTCTCTTTAATTTTATTCGATATGCCAAAACAAATTTTGAGGGAATTACAAGAGTAAACCACTGTAACTATGAATCATAATATAGTCAATTCTACTCCTATATGAGCATGTAGAGACAAACATAAAAGCGAACATGTGATATTTGTTAATAACTGTATAATTAACCTAATGCACACAATAGAATTTCATTCGACGATTCAATTTCTCCTCTATAACAGTAAACAATAGAATACTCATGACAAATGACAAACTAATTTACGAGCTTGGACACATTCAGGTTCCCAATTTCCACCTGAGTATTTCTTAAGTATCATTTTATCCTTGTTTAACATTCGATGAACAAAAATAAAATAATATCTGGAGAGCATTCGAATGGGACATTGAATAGTCCTTGAAATTTGAATGGCACGTGATATCTCCGATCCAATTGCATCGTCAAATATTTCCATTGCGGCGCAAAAATTCTCGTAAGAAATACAATAAATATATAACTTGCGTCACTTATGTAACGTAGCATATGAATATAAGGAAATCTTGAAGAAAAATGAAATCTCTGTTGTTATCTCGTACGTGAATCGGGAGTCGTACTCTCCGATAGATTATCAGTGAGTTAATGAATGACGATTATCGACGATAACATTCCCAGAAAGAGAGAGAGAGTTACAGAGAGACAATGAGAGAGAGAGACTATCTCGTCAGGGGACGATTGAATTCCCTGTTGACTTCGTCGTGTAAGTGCTCGCGCACGTGACATGGATGATTGCTGATTGTGCATAGTGCATCATCATGCATCGCCTGACGTTTCGAAGAATGCATGAATAAAATTAAAAACGCAATGAATATTAATGTAGAGAATGAAAATAAAAAAATATCCTAATCTATCTAATTAATATGAATGAAGTCGAAATTGATTAAATTCGCAATAATTATTAACATGAAAATATCAGTATTTGTTGATCTTGTATTCTGTTCAAGGGCTCTTATATTTCAAAATTGAAAATCTATAATAAACGTAATGTAAACTACAGATTTTCAGCGTTGACAGTAAATTTGAAACATAGCCAAGATTTGTAAATTGCGAGTATTAATTTGAAATACACATGTATCAACGTTCACGCATATTATCTTCTTTTTTTTTAATGAAGGTAGAAAAAAGATTAGTCGTGAACGTTCGCAATACTCATTTCATTCTTATTGTTTATCAAATGTTAAATACATAATCAATAACCCAGCAAAGAGAAATGGATTCAGATTTTTAGAAATATTGATTCACGAATGTTAAAATGAATGCTTTTCAATCCTGAATTTTTATTCATTTATGAAAATTGCATATCTCTGTCTTTCAATCTAAAAATAATATTAGCTTTTTCTGTGCACACAACAAACATTATGAATACTGTTCAATTCAAAATTTTGAAT
>Ga0157364_1004324_pt1 | contig 14147 bp, 8 predicted proteins | sample AttsexASBM2_FD_111476 | JGI IMG/M metagenome (GOLD analysis project Ga0157364, IMG submission 111476) | Fungus gardens microbial communities from leaf cutter ant in Ribeirão Preto, State of São Paulo, Brazil - Atta sexdens ASBM2 | ecosystem: Host-associated > Fungi > Mycelium > Unclassified ... | reverse complement strand
TTTTACCAGTCTTTTCTAGGCTATTAGAACTCTCTGAAACTTGCCCAAAAGTGATAGCAAATACTAACAATACTCACTTGATAAAATAGAGATTAAACTGCTTTCAAGTAGGGAAATTTGGATAGAGTCTTCTTTATTAGTCTATAAATACAGAGAATAGAGACTAAAACTATATAAAAGATTTCTGAAGACTTGTAAGCATATGGTTTTCTCTCCATATACAACCTGATATCAAGTCAATGATTATTTCCTACTCATGAGTACCAATTTCATTTCTCCTTAGTCATTTCTATTGGTTGTATCTACTCATAAATCTATTCTAGACTTTATTGGCTTCTGACCCAATATATTCCTGTCTTATCCTACTATCTAAATATTTTGTAGCTATGCTAATTGTGCTCACAAGTATCTGTACTTCACAGCTAGTCTTTTGTGAGTACAGTAATATTAGCATTTCTCATCTCTAAAGACCTTATCTTCCTGAGATCTAGTTTGATTAATGGCTACTACACTATCTTTCAAGTAGGTGTCCACTTGAGAGAGTTTGAGACATTATCTATAAGTATAAAGTCTTTATATCTTCAAAGAGGTCTTAAATACTTAAAAACCCTATAAGAGTATGTTTTTTTACAAAAAAGCATTTTCTAGTATAATACTATATCAAACTCCACAAACTCTAGAAGTTCCACAACAAAGTCTATGTTGATTATTTTCTATCTTGTATTTGGAATAGAAAAGGGATATAGCTCTCCAAGAAGTAAATGTTAGATAGGCTTAGTCTCTATACAAATATCACAGATACTAACATATTGACTAATGCATCTTGATATTTGTGGCTACCAATAGTTTTATGATACCAGTTTCAAAGTTTTCCAATGTTCTTACATACCCTACTATTCTTAAATCATGGTAGAAAGAGATAATATAGTACAGATATATCTCTTTCTCTAATTACTACCATAGCTAACATGAAAAGTTTAAAATAATCATTAAGAAATCTAAAAAAACCATTAAAAAAATCCAATACTTTCTTCTGGTCTCTAGTATAATTTTTAATATGTTAATGAGTCTTCAGATTTATTTAAATTGCTTTCCAGAGCTAGTTCTAGAGCTAACAAGTGAGTATATTTAAGAGAAAGATTTCAAACTTGTTATATTGCAAGATGCTCCCCAAGAAGTATCTCTGCTTCTTCTGCCTTTAAGAATATCTCTCATGAAGTGTTAGCTTTATTTTTTTTAAGAGAAAGTGAGGAAAAGAACATGGGTTTAGCCTCTAAGAGGTCTACTATCCCTAGAGTAACTACAGAAAAACTCTCCTCTTAGCAAGTGTCTTCTCTTGAGCTCTCTATTTCTTTTCTTGCCTCAATTTCTAGAAGGAAAACATTTATTATGAGCTAGGATAACCAGGTATTTGGTAAAGAGGGTAGAGACTTGGTTTCTAGGGCAAAAACTGCCCTTAAAAGTGTTAGAGTTGAAGATAGTGAACTTTTTTATTTATTTATTTCTTATTTTCATATTTACTTCTATTTTATCTTGGACTTAAAGGGTTAGGATTAGTGTGATGTCACAAAGTGTGATGGGGAAGTGACACTTGTCACAGTCACATAACACAGAAAATGTTCTGGAACAGATGATATCTTATAGTATGCTTACAACATGTTTGTCAAGTTCACAAATAGTGAATATAGTCTCTCTTTATTTTCATTTTCATTTTATTTTATTTTCGATTTATTTTTCTAGCTTTCTATTTTTAGAACAACTTAGGGTTAGGGTTAGTGATAACATCACCTGGTCACATCAAATGATATGGTGATGGTGACAGTCACAAAGTCACATGACACATGGAAAGATGTAAAAGGTTCTGGAAGAATGATGTTATACAATGTATAATATATATGTTGACCTTTAGGCATACACATGGTCATTTAGAGTAGGCTAGAATTAGCTCACATGGTCCATTAGGTATTTGTATATAAGGTAGACTATCTTGTACAGAGTTCTCTATTGAGTTCTCTTGTGTTATTCAATACAAGAGTTGTTCTATTGTCCAACCCTAAGGATTTTAGTTTATAACAATGTTAGCCTTATAAAGAGCATATAAACTTTATTGTAGTATGCACATAGATCACAGTCTGTGGTATATACTTAACTCTTTAGCTTAAGTTGTGATAAAAGTGCCCCATAACCCTATACCCTTATACTTGGATAATATAACCCAATCTATAGATCAGCTAAGTTATCCTTCCAATTGGTAAATGGCAATATCATTCATAATACTGAGCTATAAAATAGTGATGGCCATATACTATCACTATCTGGTTGTTTGAGATATCTTGAGGCTAATACTAAGGTGCTCTCTTTATCTCTTGAGCATTTTACATGCTTTATTAAAAAGCACTCCTTTGAAAGATATCCTGTTGATTAATTCTCTACTATTTTGGAAGTTAGTTCTTATATTTGAAACATACTCTAGACTATTTTTGAAGCTGGGTGTGATTGCTCTAAAGTCTTATTTCAACATCATACTTTCACTCTTGTAGAAGCTATAAGGACTATTTATGGTTCTGATCTTGTTCCAACATCTTCTTCTGATGTTGAGATGGCCATTGATGTATCAGAGGCTAAAGAAGTTGCTTTTACTCTGGCTACTAATAAAAAGCACAAGGAAAAGAGTACAGCTTCTACTTAGCTTCTACTTTTCCTTCTATGTCTTTCTCTGATTTTAAGAGCAAGAAATTACTCATTTCATAGGCTCCCTCTCTTCCTAAAGATGTGACAACTCATTCAGCCTCAAAACCAGTGACAACTCATCCATGTTCAGTTGTGACATTTTATCTAGCTATACAACATCTTTGCTATATATCTTTCTAGTAATTTCCCCCTCCTAAAGTCTTTTTCTTCCACCTTATCTAACCTCTCTTGTCATCTAACTTCTGTATTCATTCTTCTCTTGAATTCTGCTACTACTTTATTTACATTCTCTAGGTCTTTCTCTATTTTCCAGCTATCATGCTCTGCTGTAAATCTCTTCCATTGTGCTAAGTACTTCACTACTCCTCTTATTTTTCTTTTATTTAATATTTTTCTACCTCCCACTCTTCAACTCTTTCTACTTCAACCTCTTCTACTTTCTATCCTCCTACTTGCTCTCTATATTGTACTATTCAACTGATATTCACAACCAGGTAAATTCTTATTGAAACTGGCAGTTGTAATTTGACTGCATTAGTGGAAACTACTTTATCAATGATGTATAGACTGATGTATTGATCCACCAATTTCTTTGCCAGCCATTTCTTGAACACCAAGTCTTTCATCTCTCTACACCTTCTTTAATACTGCTTCTGCTGCTTTCTAGATCCTCTTTATCCTTTTTGCAAACTCTGTTATCTTTTCTATCTTTCCTTTCCTCCTAACATTCACTCTCATTCTTAATTCTCTACTGTAATTTACTATAAACAGAAACACTTTTATTACTGAATATGTCTTATTGTCAACTGCAAACTCTGCTAATACCAATCATTTGGGCCAGTTCTTTTGTCTGTGATTAATGAAAAATCTTAAGTATTGTTCTAGTTCCTGATTCATTCTCTCTATCTATCCATCTGTTTGAGGATGGAATGCTGTTGACAACTTTGTCTCAATTTCCAACATTTTGTTCAGCTCCTTTATCATCTCTGCTACAAACTATGGTCCCCTATCTAATACAATACTCTTTGGCAACATATGCAACTTCTATATATTATTCCTAAACAATCTTGCCAATTCTTCTACCAATGTTCCTTCTGTTGTTGCTACAAAATATGTCATCTTGAACAATTTATCATAAACTACTAGGATTGTATCTTTTCCAGCTACTAATGGCAACTTTATGATAAAGTCTATTATTAAGTATGTCCATGGCTTCTCTGGTACTCCACTTAATTTCAAATTTTCTGCTAGTATCTCTGTTCTATTTTTCATCCTCTGACACATATCACATCCCTCTATATATGGCCCCATGTCTCTTATTACTCTGAGCTACTAATAATTCCTTGTTACCAACTCTGTCATTTTCCACTTTCCTTTATGTCCCACTACTGGCATATCATGGTATAACTGGATTATCTCTGTTCTCAACTCTTCATCTTTTAGTATATATACCTTTTCTTCTTTTAACATCAAATTTTCTTCTACCTGCCATTCTTCTCTTTACAATACTTTTAATCCTACTCTTTTTATTTCCTCTACTACATTAACTATCTCTTTATCTTTATCTTTAGCTATTTTTATTTTTTCTATTATATCTTTCTTTGGCTCTTTGATTACTACCTCAGATAAATTATGAATCCATTGTTCTTTAATTAGTGTCTAATTACTATTGTCATTTTTCATCCCAACTTTCCAGTCTAGTCTTATACTTGTCACAAACTTCATTCAGCTTGTATCTCCACAACTAATAGACCAATTTTCACAAACTAAGTGAGGGCTATCTACATATATGTGGGATGTACAAAAGCAACAACAAAAAACTGAGATATTATGTCATCAGTAACTATAAACACTTTCCAACACAAGTTTGATTGTGCAAATCTGTCAAGCCTTTCATGAGATATTAGCAAAGAAAACTTTTACCAAACTGTTTCTAATGATATATAATATTTCCCATAGCAATAAGTATTTATAGAGATATAAGCATATTAATGTAGTGACATAGTTAGTTACTTTCTAAAATTAGCCTGACAGCTGCTATAACAGATGACAGCTTCCATCAGGTACAAGTTTTGATCATGTGATGGAAGCAGCTTGCACACAGCTTTTGTATATATACTTCTATGTCTGAGGATTAGACCTTAGACTTAACAACATCAATTTTCATTAATCTTTATCCTTTATTATCTGTATTGATCTTAATTATCATTGTCATCATTATTGAACTTCTGAATCACTTCTAAATCTCTGAGAGTATACCTAAGGTTCAGATATCACAAATATGTGAGTAGTTCATTTTGTGATACTACTTGCCTTCTCTATTTTTGTTCCTGGTACATGTTTCAAGATAAAGTTGAATCTTGACAGGCATAAGGCCTACTAAGCTTATCTTCTGCTCAACTTTTGCACTTTCATAAATTCTTATGGTCTGTCCAGACCTCAAACTTGAATTTTGTGCCCTTTAATAAATCCCTTCAGTTTTCTAACCTTCTTATTACTGCTAACATCTCCTTGTTATGTATTTCATAGTTTCTCACTGTCTCATTTAGAGATTTTGAGAGGAAATCTACTAGTCTCTACCTTCTGTCCTCATATTCTGTTGATAACACCCTTCTTATAGCATAATCTGATACATCTACTTCCATTCTCTTTTTATTTTTGTCTAAGTCTAGTACTACTAACACTAGTTCTCTTATAAACTACTTCTTCAACTCTTTGAACACCTTTTTTTGTTTCTCTGTTCACTCCCACTTCTGGTCTTTCTTCACCATGTCATACAAAGGTCTAGCTATCATTGCAAAATTTTTAATGAATCAATGATAGTAGTTTGCCAATCCCAAAAACTTCTATATGTCTTTAACTTCTTATGGAGTTGGTCAGTCCAATACACCTTTTACCTTTTCTCCTTCCATCTTTATCCCCTTTGGTCCTATCACCACTTCTAAGAAACTTACTTCACTAATATTTTATTTGTATTTTTCTAGTTTTATATACAAATTGTTCTCTGTCAATCTCTTTACTACCTCTTCTATTATCTTGTCATGTCCTTCCTCCATTTCTGTTCCTACTATCACATTATCAACAAAACTTGCCACTTTTCTAGTGTTGATCAATTGTTAATCCAAAAAACATTTACTGTTGGCTCAAATGACTTCTCTGGTATGGTGAATGCCACCTTCTACTCATCCTCCTTCTTTATCTATACATTATTATAATTCTATCTCAGGTCCATTTGTTTAAATACCAATAGTCCTGTACTATTCTCTTCTTACCATCCTTCTTTCCTACAAAGAATACAAGTGCTATTTGAGATTATTTTGAGAGTCTGATATACTCTTTCCTCAGTTGTTCTAATATGAACTCATGTACCTCTTCTCTTTCCTCCCTTGATAATGGGTACACCTTCCTCTTCCTAGGTATAAATTCTTTCTTCATTTCAATAGTGTGATCCTATAATTTCCTTGTAGGCATTCATTTACTGGCTTTCTTGCTAAAGACATAAATCTACTTATGGAACCTTTTTGGAACCAGTCTCTTTGCCTCTTCTTCCAACTTTGCTGTTTCTTCTTCCCAAATCTCCTATTCTTCTACTACCTTCTTAACTTCCATCATTCTTTCCACTTTTGGTTTTTTCTTTTTCTTTCTCTTTCTGCTCTTTCTCTTCTTGCTTCTTTTCTTCCTCCTCTTTTCTTTCTTCTTCTTTTTGTTTTTCCTACTCTGATTTTCCCTACTTTGGTCTCCACTGCTTCTCACACTCTTCTGGGAACCTTGTCATTTTTACTTCTCCTGTTCTCTAGTTGATCTCAGGATTGTGGTGTGCAAGCCATGGCATTTCCAAAATTACTTTCTACTTTTGTCCTCTAATCATGTCAATCTCCATTCTCTCTCAGTATTCTTGATAATAGATATTGATCTCCACTACTAGAACCTAATTTAGGACTATTAGATTCTTGTCCCTATTTAAATTATTGTTTTGTCTATTTTCTTTCTTGATTGTCTTTCATTGTCCATTATTCCTATCTCTATATTCTAGTCTTCTACTCTTCTTGATTCTATTCTTGATTCCCTGATTTCTACAATGTCTTGCCATATAACCAAATCCTCTGTAGTTGTAACAATTTCTATTCCTATGGTCTACCTCCATGGCATATAAGTTATGTGGGGCAAACCTTGCCTGCTGATTTAGGTATACCATTACCACATTTATCCTCTCTACTCCTTCCATTGGAGTAGACCCTGCTAGCATCTGCTATTGAGGTGTCTCATTTCTTCTTAGCCAAACTTGAGACTATGGCAATTGTTGCTGTTGTGCCTCTTGGTTGTTTTATCTTAGAGTTGGAGCTCTGTTATCTTGTTATCCTCTTAATCTCTTTTCTTTTCTTCCACTCTCCCTTCAGTTTCTATCCAAATTAATTACTTGTTTATATCACTAGTCAATTGACTTCAGTTAGCATTCTAACTTCATAAATCCTTGTCAAATAGCACTATTTATCCCTTGTTTGAATTCCTCAATTAAAAATCTCCCTTTATATCCACTTTATCTTGCTGTTCTCCTGAACTCTTGCATAAATTCTTTCATTGTTTTTCTATCTTGTTCTAGCCTTTTTAACTCTGCTGCTTTGACTGTTTTTTCTTCTTCTCTTCCAAACTTCTTTCTTAGATCTGCTAAAAATTCTCCTGCTATCTCATACTCCAAAACTTCTACTTTTAAATCTTCCAACATGTTTTCTTTCCAAATATCTGCTGAGCCCCCTTGTATATATAACAATATTAACTGAATCTGCTTCTCTACTGCAACTCCTCTCATTCTCATTCTTAAATATGATCTGCATGCTATTACAAAACCTAAAACATTTTCTGGAACTCCATCATATACTTATAACTTAGCTACTTTTGTACTTGCCACTTGTACTGCTTCCTATCCTTCTCCTTGTGCTGCTGACAGTGCTTGGAGTTATGCCTATATTACTGTAAGCTACTTTAATTACTGTTGGATTATTTATTTATAGTTAATTCTGCTATATTGGCTTATAGTATATAGTGGTAGTGGTGATGGCGATAATAATAGTGTTGCTAGGGTAGTGTGGATGGTAGGAAGATATGAAGAGATAGAGTAAAACTAGTGTTAGTTTTACTCTTTGACTCAGTCTTGGTAGATGCTAGTAGACCTTCTTTTTGTCTACATAACACCATTTACTGACTACTTATACTACTAACTATTATCCTAGTCAAATTTATATCTTAATATCCCTAAGAAGGGAATGCCTACTCTAGATAAGACTCTTAGAAGATCTTACTATTCCTCTACATAGATAGTTCACAAGGGGACACTGCAATATAAGACTTTTATATGAAAACTATCTACCATATCTACACAAGGTGATATGTTTACCTATACCAGTGGGCTTTGGTACAACTAAATAGCTAAGTTTTCCCCACCTGACTAGTATACCCTTTATACTTAGGGCTTAGTGATTTTCCTGACTTTGAGCAGTATTTTTCTCAGTCAAGAATAATAAAAGAGTAAAATGAGAAAGAGTCCTAAGCTGGGTGGTTTCAGAAGAGAAATTGAGTTCTAATGTTACAACTCAAAGTAATATCTACTGTTAAAGCAATAGGTATAATTAGAAACTTGATAAGAGATCTATTATTACTTTAGAAATAGCTTTTATATCACTCTTGTATTGTTTCTATTGCTATTTATAGCTTTCAACTCTGGTTCTTTGCTGGAACATCTACAAAGGCTCAGATGTTGTTTTTAGTAGCTATATAATATAAGATTGTTCTATTATAGCAACTAAACAAAGATTATAGTAATACAATAGAGATTATAGCTTTAGAGAAAATTTAAGCATATATTATTTGAACAACTAAGTATATGACTCACCTTCATTGAAATTCTAAGAGAATAGGATCAAGTTTCCTGAAGGTAACAGCTACTCTAAGTATCTAAAAATCTATTTTAATCAAGTAGAACATTAGATAGAATATTTAATTACTTAGCTATAGAATGATGATACCAGATAGTCAAATATCTTGATGTAACATTGCCAGTATTAGAGTTGTAAACATTAGACTTGGTTTATTTTATTTTTTCTTCTCATTTTTATTTTATGTTCCATTTTTATTTTATTTTTGAATTTAGAGTTAGAGTTTAACATAATATATATAATATCAGTTATAATAGTCATATATCAAGTCACATATGTCACAGTCACAATTCATAGTTACAATAATCATATGATATAATAGAAGGACATAGAATATTCTAGAAGATAATGACATATTATATATTAATAGCATATAATATATATAATTTTTAGGGTAGGCTAGAATTTCTGTAGCACAGACCATTAGTCTAGTATATATAAGGTAAACACTTTGTACTAGAAACTCTATTAAGTTTTCTTATGTTAACCTAAATATAAGATTCTTTTTTTAATCTTAACTCTTTGAGATTTAAGTTGTAATAGCTAGATAGTAAGAGCTTATTGGTTAGTAGCTGGTAGATGTGGGCTAATAATCAGAAGAGAGTGTGTAAAAGTCTGATAATATTATAGTAGAATATTAGTGTTGAACTTGGGAGAATAAGATGACCACGGTATCAACTTGGGTTTTGGTAGATGTTACTAACTTGAATTTAGATAATATATGAGGTCTTCTTATATACTCTTTGGATCTTGGATATACTTCACACTTCACCCACTGATAGAATTAAGGCTCTGGTAAGTCTTATTTTGATTTAGTTTTATCTAAAGAAGCTAGTCTTGTTTTAGAACTGTTACTCTTTCTTTATGCCATATACTAATATCTTTACTTAGTACTAGAAACTCAAAAAGTACTTACTCTCTTGAAGAATACCCAGTATACTTGTTTAGAGAGCCCTTTTCTGGATGCTAAAACATTACTTTTTAATCTCACTAAATACTTCAATTTCTTTGATTCTGAAGCTATACTAGATTGTAGGCTGTTAGACAACTTTCCTAATTTCTTTTAATTCTTGTGAATATTTAAGTCTTAATGATTGCACAGCTTATTTAGATTATTTAGACTATCTTTATCTTAAAGTAGCCTCTTTTTTCTCTACTTTTGTTATTATCACTAATATAAGTATTATATTCTCCAGGAACATGCAAGCCATTTCTACTGCATATTTCTGAAGACTAGACTACAAGGTATTATCTTCTAAGGCTCTAGCTAGTAGAACAACTGCTTCTAATACTGAACTATTTTCTATAAAACTGAAGTCTCTAAGATTACTAGTATAGATGTTGAATATATAATTCTCATCACTAACTCTTTAGGCTCTGCTAAGAAAACAGTAGACCTCTCAGTGCACTCTGCATAGGCCTACTTCTTGGCTGTCCATTCTGTACATAGATCATTCTTTTGTGATAGCTTTGATCATAAGATTAAATTTTGGAAATTTCTAAGCAAGGCTAAGTATTCTCTTTACTAAATAGTCCACAACAATGTAAATAATATTAAAGTAGCTTCTATGCTTTATTTAGCAACATCTATTAATGCTCTTTACTCTAAGAGTGTTAATTTATGCCTAGATACTTGGAGAGCCTTCTTCAATCTCAGGAATACTATTTTCTGATTCTTAGAGGCAAGAACTACAAACATCTTCAGTCTAGCTACTCTAAAGACAGTAGTTAGCTTACTTATATTAGCCAGTTAGTCATATTATATGCTAGGGCAGCTAGAGCTATCCTGAACCATACTTCTATTAAAAAGTACAAATAGTACTTTTTCTCTGTGGGATATACCTAGTATCTGTATGACTATTTTTAGCTGGAAATATATCAATACATTTTTATGAACTGCTCCTGGTTTGCTTATAGTTCATTAATTCCATCAATTGAAGAATTTTTTGACTTTTTGAAGAAGCATCCAAGTGCTTTTGCTTTTGCTTCTCAAAAAAAACCTCTTTCTTCTTATAAATCTTCATAAGTACTCAACTAGTTTGCTTTTCTGTTTCTATAGATAGTTTCTCAGTCTTAACTCTCCCAGTTTCTCTTGATTTGTATTTTTAGTATAATAAGTCTCTCTGAACATAGATATGTAATTTATAGATTGGTTATAAATAACCTTTATCTAAATTTCTCTTTGATTTCTGTTGTTACTAATAGTGTTTTTCTGCTTATGAAGGGTGTTTCTATCTTCTGATGCAAAAATTGTAGGCTATTTGTAGTAAATAGTCTGCTATAGACTGTAGTTGAGCACTATGTAATAAATTGTTGAATAAAAGAATTAAAAAAGAGACAATATAGCAGTGGAGATTTAGAGTGTTAGGAACATAAACATTGCTACTAAATATAAGCACATCATTATTTTCAGACTACTTTAAAGAGTGTATAGATAATTGTTAGAGTTACTATACAGCTTTTGCTACTAGTTTCTCTAGCTTGTCTAGTTAATTCCCATAGTAGATATCTATTAACAGTGATTCTTCCTTACCTTCCACTATTACACATTCTATGACCTGAATAGTAAAAAACTCCAGCTTAATCAGTATCATATCCTCATTGTTATAAAAGCTATTACTATAGTCTGGTCATTGAAACAAAGCATCAGACTTATCTATCAATTTCTTAGAACAGTAATATAGCATAAAGTCAAACATAACTAGATACAGTGACCACCACACTTGTCTGTGGTTGAGATTCCTAACTATCATAAAGTACTCCAGACTCTTATGATCTGTCCAAACTTTAATTGAGATTTGTATGTCTTTCAAAAAGTATTTCCACTTCTCAAGAGTCCAAATAACTACTAGCATTTCCTTATTATAAATCTCATAGTTATGTTCAATTTTGTAAACAGAAACTTACTAAAGAATGCAACAGAGTGTTATTGTTCTCTTTGAATTGTTAGAATAAGACCACTCCAGTCACAAAGTCCAAAATATATGTTTTGACCTAGAATAAAGCTAAAATATCTGAAGAGGCCAAGATTAGAGCTGTATCAATAGCTGTTTTTAATGTAGTAAAGATGTACTTCTAGTCTAGACCACAAATTTAAGTAGTATTGCTCTCAGTAATATTGAAGAGAGAACAAGCTATATTTAAAAAGCTATGTATAAACCTGTAATAAAAGTTGGTGAGTTTCAGAAATGCTTATATGTCAGTATAGTTTTGTGAGGTGGGCTAATTGTAATCCCCAACTATTATTGCTACCTAGTCCTGAGGAATTACTGGTCTCATATATCTAATCTGCTATTTGTTAAATTTACATTTTTTTGGATATAGAAATAGTCAGGCTTAACTAATACTTCCAGAACTCTGTAGACTGCCTTGCAGTAGTCTTGTTAGGTTCAAGTAAAGATTGTAATGTTGTTCAGATAGACTATTATGACCCAATCTGCTATAAAGTCCTAAAATATATTATTTAGAAATGTAGCAGAGCTATTTGTTATGCTAAAAAACATTACTGGGGGTTCAAAAGTATGTAGTTAGTGAGGAAGGCTACCACTCATTTCTAGACTTTATACAGATATTGTTGAGTTCTTATTGTATATTTAGTTAGATGAAATACTTAGCACCTTGGAGGTTAAACATGAGTTTGAAGATCAGTGAGATAAGGTATTAGTTTTTTACCATTACAGCATTTAAGATCTTGTAGTCTTGAACCAGCTGAAGAAAACTATTCTTTTTCTTGATAAAAAAGACTGGCATAGCTATGGGAAACTTAGAAGGATGTATATGATCTGTATAGAGATTTTTAGCTGGAAAGACATCAATCTCAGACTGCTTCACCAGTGATAGTAGGTAAACTTTGAAAAGCTTGGGCTCTATACCAGGAACTAGTTCAATAGTATGATTCCACTTATAATGATCCAAAAGTGTGTTAAAGTCTTCTTTGGTAAATACAAACTTGAAGTCTTGAACATGTGGTAGGAGTTGTAATACAGCTCTTACAGCAGTATAAGCTTGTTTAAAAGCTATGGAGAAACATTGAGAACTTATAGTAGTAGTGAAGATCCAGTGTCTTAAAAAGTTAGAGAGTATTCTTGTTATGTGAAGGCAATAACCAGCCTTCTTACAAAACTTCAGAAGGTTGGTAAGTGACAAACTATCATTTTCAAAGTCTTCTATCATTGTAGAAAAGAGACTAGAGCAGTATATACCCAAGTCACATACTCTCAACTTACTTGCCTTCCAAATATCTTGGCAACCAGAATAGCAAGTAAGATAACTGATCATAAGTGCTTCTCTCTTTTTCCAGTCAATCTTGGAGTTGTGAGACTTCAAATATGTAAATCTGAGAATAAGATCTTGCTTGCTTAGGCTTGAAACTACAAGGAGGATCCATTATACATGAGTTTTGTTTCAAAAAATAATGTCTACCACTTCTGATATCTAGCCTGCATTTTTAGAAGTTCTATCCACATTATAAACTTGTATGGGTCTAGATAGTCTGCAGATGTTTAAGCAGTATTTGTTGACAAAACTCCTATTTACAAAGATATTAATAGCTCTGAAGTCAACTAGAGCTCATACAGAGAAGAACTTGGAAATGTTAGTGGTTTCAAGAGAAACAAGAAAATATAGCAAAGTTCTACAAGTATCAAGGTAGAATATAAGGGAATTTTTTTTATTTATGATGATAAACAAAAAATAAGAGAGTAATTGGAATTGGAGTTTCAAGTTTGATAGGTCACTATTATCAGTGTATTCTTCTATTGACAATACAACAAACTTATTATTTAGTAACTAGGCTATATATATTGCTAGTTACTCCATAAAAAATCTTGATTAATTAAATCCTTATATAAATTATCTTGCTTCACAGGTTTTAATTGTTATCTTACTTTTATATTCTTTAACATATGAAAATCCCTCATAATTTCTTTCTATTATGCTATAGTCAATTGTCTAATATCCAACTTCACTCAAAACTCATGGACTATGTGGTTGCAATCATTCATAAATATTATAAACTCAAGATCTTAATATTAGACAAGAGAGCTACTCATATATTGAGTGATACAAGAAACTTGATAGAGTTTCTACTACAGAGTAGTCTACTATATATATCTCTATAAATTAGTCTATATATATATCTAATCTACTCTAAAGTTATAATTAAGTCTTTCTAATAGTTTTTATAATATTATATCAAGTTACATGACTATATAATACATATGTGACATTTGTGACCATCAAATGTACTATTATGTCATGCTTTTAGCTAAGTTCAAAAAAGGAGAAATAAGAAAACTAAACTATAAAAGAGAAAAATAAATAAATAAAAACAATCAAGTCTACCAGTTCTAACAATGAATGTAGAGATATAGTTGAATACTAAAGTTTGTAAGTTACACAGTTGATTTATAAGACTAGCAAGGATGTTGTTAGTAGAATATTCTAAGATATATTAGTACTTAGTTACTTCTTATAGATAGTGTTGGAAGAGTTCTAAGGTTTTATTAGTATTAATTGAATTTATAG
>Ga0157364_1004323_pt1 | contig 14147 bp, 9 predicted proteins | sample AttsexASBM2_FD_111476 | JGI IMG/M metagenome (GOLD analysis project Ga0157364, IMG submission 111476) | Fungus gardens microbial communities from leaf cutter ant in Ribeirão Preto, State of São Paulo, Brazil - Atta sexdens ASBM2 | ecosystem: Host-associated > Fungi > Mycelium > Unclassified ... | reverse complement strand
TTATTATTATTATTATTATTATTATTATTATTATTATTATTACTACATTATCGTTAATTATATAATTTGTTAATTATAGAGTCACATGGGAAGTTGTTGAAATTAAGCGTTTTACTAAACGCACATAAAAAAATGGAAAAAAAAAATATTTTTCAATACAGAACAATTTTGTTTACATATAAAGCAAAGATAGTCAGATATATTTGTATCATTTGATAAACGTTTATAAAAATGCGTTTAAAAATGAGAGCTGATATTTAATTTCAACATCTTCCTTTGTATTTAATATAATTACACCTCTAGCGTTTTTTATCTTCTCAAAATTGAGAATGTCTTCTCTCTACGCTCAATTTCTTCCTCCCGATAAATTTTAATGAAATGTTTTTGGAAAGTAAAAAATAAATATTGCGTTCACAAGTCGTACGATTTGAATTGCATTTGTCGATCTGATGTTTCCCATCAAAGTCAAGAACATTTCAGCTTCTCGGGTAGCGCAACGGGTGGGATAAAGTGAAGGGGGCTCCGCAGTTTAGATCGGTGTAAACGCCGGATGGCCGCGAACGACGCCAGCTATTTTTGTGTCGTCCGCAACAGGAGCCACAAAATGCCGCGTTTAAAGGCGCGACGCACTTGTCGCGGCGAAATTTCACGTGGAAACGTCAAGGCTCTTTGTGGCGAGGATTCGATTAAAGGCGCGTCTTAAACGACCCGCGTGAGTTTTTACGACGACGAGATGATTGTAAACGCACTTGCATACGTAATAAGTAAGAAAACAAAAAAAAAAAAGGAAAAGAAAAAGAACGAAATAAAATTCTCAAGTGCGGTCGAAGTCATGACGATAAACGTGAGCGATGGCAGGTTTCCACGCTTTATAATAGTAACCGTGTTGAGAGAGCAGAAAATATGATTCAACCTCCAACAAATCATCCGGCTGATATTTTAGGACCAGACGTGAATAACTCGGTGACAAACGGATAAGTGCCAAGTGTCGATGACCGAAACCGATATCTAGCTAAACATTCTGTAATTTATTCTGTAATAGGAGAACGTTCCATGAGACTCGAGCACCCTCCTGTTTGCTCAGGAATGCAAACGATCCCGAACGCGACTGATATTTCCCATTCCCGACAATACGGCCGTAATTATAATTCTTTGTAAGTGCTGAAATGAAATTCAAACGATCTTGTTTTATAATTTTACGAAGGAATACTTCGAATAATATTTATAGTAAATTTTATACTATGAATACACAAAGTATCTTCAGAAAGACTACGATTGTAAGAAATGAACTCTGCAATATGTACGGCCGTATGTATAATCGGAATCGAAACGATTCTTCGAAATGAAGCAAGAAAAGGGAGGGAGCTACAATTTGCTGTTAATTGGTATCTATTAGCTTCATTGTAACGCAGTGCATACGTGTGTTGGCACGGTCGGCGGCTCTTACGATTTCAGTCGCCATTCAAAAGACCCCCTTTCACACGAGTCACTTTGATCGAACCCGCATGTTAACCCGGTAAAGTCGTTAAAGATCTTTCACGTCAAAACGTGACACGTTGGGAGGAGTCGTTGACAAGCATTCACGTCAGAAATATAAAAACAGGAATAAACGGGCGTTCTGATGGGGTACGTATAATTATGTCACAATTGAAACGTTGTAAAGGGTAACAAACTGCCCACTGGCGATAAGCTTGAAACTCGAAAACCAATTCTTTTGAAAACGTCATACGAGCTCAAAGTTTGTCGTTAAATACGAAGGAAGGTTCTCGAACGAAGACCAGGATATCTTATTCGATTCGATGTTCGATCTAAATGACGTACCGGACAATTCCCCTCCAGTCGTTTAATAATTGAAGACGTTGGGAAGAAAGGGGACACACGGAATGTTTCTCGACTGCACGCCATTGCAGTCGCTAGATGGAACGGAAACTTTTAATATTTAAGACCACCGACGAGAAATGTCCATGTCTCAACTTCTGTCCTACTTTATTTCGTTCTAAAAAATGTTACGTAAATACAGCTGTTCCATTGTTATAATAATTGACGTAGTAATGAATATGAAATTATCATTATTCAAAAGCAAAGAAAGGTGGTAAAAACAATCTTTCGTAATTTTATATAGGCGAAAATAAAATAAGAAAGGAATCTTATTTTTGGTCGAAACGGATCTTGATGTTATAATATTCATACATAAATTTTTTAGTTCTCTAAACTTTGCGCGCCAATTCGATTTGTTGAATTTGAAACACAATCATAAACTGAAACTGGAAATAACTTCAACAAATTGATTGTCAATTTAATAACGATGCTAATAAGTATTTTAAACTACAAAGAATTTATTGCGACAAAAATTATCTCAATCAGGATGAAATTCTTCAATTCTGTTTTTGTGAATCAGAGTCTCCGAATATAAACTGTATGTGAGATTCCTCGGAGGGGGGGGGGGAAGGGTAGCAGAGTTTTGACACAAACGTACCCTCCTGTGGACCCCTGAAAATGGATCCTTTCTTTTTCTTTTTGCCTCTCTTATGTTGACGTAATGCAGAATATGCGTCTGTTTCGTGTCGGTGGAAAAGTGGAGGAAATATTCTCGAGTGTGACCGAAGTTTATCGGATTATTATAGTTTCCATCTGCTCTTTCGGTGCACAAAGCTAATCCTTCCTTCGTTTCTGTTACAGAGATGTCCTGCTGCTTGCTGGCTGCTGGATCCTGTCGGAATGTGTGCTCCAAGGTACGCATTTTAAATAAGTGCATCATACTTTATTCTCTCGCTTCTTTAAAATTTTTTAAGAGAAACTTCTTTAAGAGAATCTCTTGAAATTCTCTCATTCAAGAATAAAAATAATAATTAAACTAAGTTTAGTAAATGTCAAACTTATTAATATATACATAAATATTTATATTTACAGATTATATAGAAAATATATTTATAAAGGTATATATAATTATAATTATATCCACATAAAAGCTGTTATTTTTGACATTGACAATGAATGGCCGGGAACAAAACACTGAGCGATACGCGAAATCTAAAATTGTAAATCAAAAACCAATATCCGAAACTGTATAAAGATTGATACATCTTTTCCATCGCGATAAGAAATTAACCGTGACCTTCCGCCGCGGAATATAATCTATTAATTATACAGCGCGGAAGGAGGAAACCTCGTGGGAATTTCAAAAAGACAATCTCGACAGCGTAATCCGAATGCGATATCACACAGTTGATAAATATCCATGGACCGAACCATGGGACGATAAAGGACACGAAATATGTCGTGTCCACGGATATATTAGGATCCGGGAAATAAAAAGGGAATGTTAAGGAGACAGAAAGAAGGAGAGTGAAATGGATAGGTGGGAAAAAAGATGAGAAGAAGATACTCGTTGCTTCCTTCGATGAGGGTTTCTCGACGTGGGGTGCTTCCAGGCTGTAGCTTCTTTAGAGGTGACTGCGGGGGCCTCCTCTTCGAAGATAATATCGGAGACACCGAGGGCCCGCTGCGAGATTTACGCGGGACTCCTCCGGGGCGCCCCGCGGGCTCATTCATACGCAAATATTACGAATTGACGCGTTGAACATGCTGGACGTACCACGCGTTATCAATGATATCGTGTCTCCACGCAGTTTATTCGGGCTGGAGGGGGTACGCGGGAGGGACGTATAATACTTTGGGTAACCTTTTGTTGATTTCTGATTACGGAATGGCGAAGAGGATATTGTCTGTAAAGAATATTTTATTGCTGCGGCAATCGCGATGTGAGTTTATTCGCGATATCAATGTACTTAAAATCTTGAATTCGAAATAAGAAAGAAAATCAATTAAAGTAAAAATATATATTATATATAAATATGTAAAAAAAGTTACAAAAAATTTTATGGCATTTTTTTGTTTTCCATCTTAACGTTATTGCTCAATTGAAATGTGAGACACGACATAATGTGAGGTGCAGAAAAATTTTGAGAAAGCTGTCTCTCCGGATCTTCTCCCTTGACTACTGATGAGCGCTTCCTTCTTGGTCATTTAGCAGCAAAATAACCGGAAATCATGACGAAAGCTCCGAGATATGTGACATGTTATTCTTTAGGTGGACAGGAAAGACGTTTCTTCGGCAATGTGTGGATCTTTTTTTCTTTTTATTCAGATCAGCAGTATTTTCGTTATTTCTTCTGTTTCACATTAAAAAATACATTTTTGACAAATGAGTTTTTTCTATAAAATTATGTTATATATTTTTATAGCTAACATAAAAATTATATTATATCATAAAAATAATTAAAAAGGCATTATCGATGTTATTTTTAAATTTTACAAAAGTTGAGTGCATACGACAAATCGTATTAGAGAGAACTGCAGATAATTTAATTAGTCAATCGATACTTCATAGCCGTTTGTGGCATTCGGGATTTTAGCAAATGAGAGCAAGAGGTAAATTATAAAAGCTGTGCTCTATTTTCGGTATCTCTCTCGGTATCTCTTTTGATCTCGGCTTTCGCTCGGAGGCCGTCGTGGTGATGTATTTGGTCCGAGATATATGAGCTTCAAAGTAACGTTTATTTCAGATTTTTGCGAACGATAGTATTTTTTATGTCAATTTAATCGCGATATCACAAACAGAGAAATGGTAAAATTATTTTTCGTCTCGCATTATCTTAATTACCATCATATTCATTATATTCAGTTCGTATAGAATTATGAAGATGTTCGTATTTAACAGAAATTTGTCATCATCAACATACTTTTCGACGTTAAAATCGCCGCGAAAAATTTGCCAGTGGAAAATGCATCTCTTTCAGCGTGACGATGTGACCCAGCTGCGCATACCTCCCAGAATATACCGCGACGGAAATACGTACGCTGTTTTCTCAACTCCACATCACTTTCACCTCTAACATTTATAACAACCGAACTTGGTAAAAATATTCTGGAGATATTGCTAGATTATATTAAATTATAAAATAAATCTCTCCGCACACACATGATGAAGAAGTTAATAAAAACACAATCAGAAATACCTACATCGAATATTTAATGTAATGCGTTATTTTAACAATATAATGTGATTGGTCGTCTTGGTAAAAACTGTATATTAATTTTAAAAAATGCTATTCGCAAAAAAATATATAAACAAGATCGATGATTTACGTTCGGTGGTCGAGTGTAACCTTTGACTGGGCCTATCACCAGAGCCCGGCGGGACCCACCGCATATTGACGGATGGTCGTAACTCTTGACCGTGATGGACATACCGAGTGGATCCGGTGTGTCCTCGTGGAAGACGCCGATTGAATCCGGGATGAGGACGAAACGCGCGAGCGATATCTCGGTCCCGAGGACGATTGTCATTCAGTGACGGGCAACAGGAAATCGCGGGGCCCATGTGTGTTGCATTCGTGTCCTTGATTCTTAATGACCGCTAATGCGCCGCACCGCATTTCGAATTTGGGAAGTCCTCGACATTCGATTCGAGTCAGTCGAGACATTAAAGGAGTTAACGCTTAGTCCAACTCGTCGTAATAATTTACACATTTATGCAAAGAGTTTCTTCTATACGACTACTTTTATTATCATTTATATTCTTCTTTTCAAAGTAATTTTGGACCGCCAATCCGCGACGTTCTGACACACGTTTTTATTCACGCTATATAAGTTTTCTTTGCAATTTTATCGCAATTACTTTTATTTTTTTGTCAAGATATAATAATTATGGATTAAAGATAATTTGTTCGCAATTTTATATAGATATCCTTGGTAGTCTTGGGTGCCGAAATTGAAGCGAGGGAAAATGCCACTCAACGTCTGCTAGAGTTTTGTTCCATGGAGCTGGTGAGTTGCCACACGATTTTTATTTCGAAGACTCGATCCCACGCAATCGACACTCGTTTGTTCTCTTCATTCAGTTCAAATCTGGATCGGAAGCTTCTCAACAATGGGCACCTTAAACGATTCGGGATGTTTGTAATGCGATCCAAATTTTTTCATTTCGCGGTGACGATTTTATGAAAGATGATCTCGGACTCGCGGTTGCGCGATCGGTCGATTGTGCTACTTCACTTTCTTCACCATTCTTCACTTTCTTTCCTTTCTTTCTTTTTCTTCTATTTTTTTTTTGCAACTACAATGTCTTTCCTTATTCAACTCTTTTTTTTTTTCAGTTGGATTTTTGGTCTTGCGTGAACACGACATTAAATGGTAAGCGAGGTAGTCAAGTATGCATCAAATATTGCGGCAAAATATCAAATTATTTGAATTCTTATAGAGCTCAAAAGGAACGAAGATTGGACGGGTCGAGGATGTTGTCGTCTTGCTCAAAATCCAACGTGTCGCATGACCTGCGCTCTGTCTGGTTCCACAAACGATCTGAACGAATCTTGTCGACCGAGCGACGAACCCGAGTTTTTCTTCTGTCTGGAAAAGCGCGAGGAGGCCGAACGATGCTGCAGTAATGTTTCGAATGACACATGCAGGGCTATTTGCAAAGATATTTTTTACAAGCCCGGCAAACAATCTAACTTGAAGTTGTACAGCAGCAAGGGTTGCTTCCATCAAATTCCTAAATGCCTGAAAAGTATAGCCGAGGTGAAACACGCCGAGGATCCAAAGCAGCGTTAGTTATCATTTCATAAAAAACCGTGATACGATCTATGTGGAGTAGACGCAAATAATTATTAAATTATTGATTATCAAATAATTATCGAATCAATTTTATAATAATATTCAAATATTAGAATTACGTTCTTTTTTAAAATAATTTTAATTTAATTTTTAATTCAATTTAATTAGCGTTTTAATTTAATAATTACAGTTTTTATTACACACTCGTATAAATTACTAAGCAATAACAAATTAAAATACAAGGTCTATTATATTAAAACTTATATTAAACTTTATTTAACTCTCCTCAGCCGTGTATAAATTCAATTAACTTTCTATATTTTAATAAAATATCACAATAATTATGAGAACTTTATCTCATTTCTGTTCCAACCTTTCATTTTATTGTAAAAATATATCATAATGCTCCTTAATTAACAGTCATGAAGTCGAAGTATGTCAATAAAGTCCAGTTTTTTGAAAGCCAATTCTTCGATTACTAGCGAGAAACTACTGGTAGTGTCATTCAATTAAAATCATCAATGAATTTCCAGAATCAAAAGCAATGTAGGTGTACATGGTGTTTATGGATTAACAGTCAAAAGACTATGTTATGTCTACATTGCTTTTGATCTTGTATTTTAATTTGTTTTAATATAAATAGCGTTACAATGTATCATCTTTTAATTATTATAAAAATAATGTTTTCCTTTAGCAAGAAGATTTATCTATTAATTTTAATTAATCATTGACTGATATCACCGATTATTGAGGCATTTACGTCGTAAAAATTAGTTGATTCTATTTCTGTAGATTTGCACTGTTGCGATGAAGCTACGACTGCGACGTGCCTGGACACGTGTCGCAGTATTCTCCACACTGCGACGACCGACCAGGAGATCATGGATGCTCTGGCGGAGAAGTGCAGTCCCGTGTTACCTCAGTCGCCGATGTGGAGCTGCTTATTAAAATCGGGTTCGACGAAACCGACGCGATTACCCTTGAACGCTGGCAAATTGGCGTGTTGCACGAAAGCGACAAGGCCTTTCTGCCAGAATTTATGTTGGCGAGCCTTTCAGGCAGACTGGGAGACCGCTTGGGTACAACTAGATGCACAGTGTCTCTCGTCCAATTCAGAAGGTGAACTGAGGAGGTGTCTGGAAGATGCAGATGACTCTTGCGAGATAGGCTGTTCCGGGTTGTCTTACTGTGCGCGATTTAATGATAGACCTACGACTTTGTTTAGGTACGAACCGTGAGTGGATTAAGATCTAGTCATATCAATAGCCTGAAATTAATTCAATTAATTAGCGATTAAAAAGTCGAATATTAAGATTAACTCCGAGTGATGCTGATAAAATTTAAAATCTTTTAAAAAAAACTGAGCTCATAATCGAATACTTAATTTCTTGCTAGAACTTGCACGACTGCGGCTGACGAAGCAGCTAAATGGGAGGCTGATCACTGGTCCAGAGGAAGCATTATTCGTGGACTAGGTGTGCCCGTACGCGTCGCCGCTTCCTGTCCAGCGGAGACTCTTCGTGCGGCGGCTTGTCTTTTGCAACTGCGACCTTGCGAGACCAGAATCCACGAGACGCGACTTTGTCGCGAGGATTGTTTAGAACTGATGGCGAGCTGTGTGGACTGGAGCTCAGTCACCGGATCCCACACAGCGGCTACTTTGTGTGCCAAATTATCACCGGGTAGACCGGATGCTCCGTGCGTCTCGTTAGGGCCATTCTTGGATAATTCACAGAATGACGAAGCTGTGATTCATCCTGATGAAGACATCACGACGCCTTGCAAACGAAATCCTTGTCCACAGGGACAGCTCTGTGTGGTTCAACCGAACGGCGCCAACATTTATCGTTGCATGCCGGCTTGTTCTCTCGGCGAGATGTCGAAGCAATTGGTGCCGATCGGATCTTGGATTCAGATTCCGCGGTTTGATCAACAGGGTTGTCTGAAGATCTGCCAATGTACAACGCGCGGCCTGGAGAAGTGCCGCACGCTCAATTGCTTCAACTTCAAATCCTGCTGGGTGCATGATCGATTTATTCAACATAAAGGCCATTTCTACCTCGACTGTAATCCCTGCCATTGTTTCGAAGGCGAGTTTACGTGCTCCAAGAGGAGCTGCGGCGAGCTGCGAATGTTATCCTTGCCCTGCGATTGTCCAGCTCATTATGTCCCAGTTTGCGGCAGACTAGGTTTCACCTTCGCGTCCGCCTGTCTAGCGAAGTGCGCCGGGTTGTCGACCACTGAAGTGGAGTTCGGTAGCTGCTCTAGTAGGCATCCCTGCGTGCATAATCCCTGCGACAGCTCAGAGAGATGTGTTCGTAGACCTAGAGTTTGCTTGACTGCTTTGCACAAGCCATGCCGGCAATACGAATGCGTGCCAATAGATTGCAATCCGCGTGATGAATCCAGTGGACCAGTCTGCGATCAAGAAAATCGCCAGTATCCTTCTGTGTGCGCGATGATCCGAGCTGGAGCCACATTAGGTTATAGAGGACCTTGTCTGAAAGGATGTAGTCTTCGGGATTGGGTGTGTGGTATCAATGGCGAGACTTATGCTAACGAATGTGCAGCTTGGGCCGATAAGGTCGTCGTGGACTACGAAGGTCCTTGTGTCGCTGTCGGTCTCATAGGCGATGAAACGAAACCTCGCTGCGGTGATGCCATACAGTGTCTTCCCTTAAAGGAGCCGTATTGCGTTGGGGTCACCCCTCCCGGTGCTTGTTGTCCTGTTTGTGGAGGAGCGGCGAGATTGTTCTATTCGAAGAAACAGGTAGATACTCTCAAATGAGATGTCTTTCAGAATTTTGAATTATTTATAATCTAATATTTATTTATTATAGGTGGACAGGATCTACTATATGATGGATGAAGAAACTGATAAGGATTCCGTCACTCTAGAAGCTCTCTTGGTCGCTCTAGGTCGCCAACTACAAGTGGCGCAATGCGCTCTTCGTGGCATGATGACACCTGATCGCGATATCTTCATAGTCGTACAGCCCATCACCAAGAAGCCATCGATGCTGCAATTGCGAGCTTGCGTGACGGAAACGGAGAAGCTGGTCACTAGGATTTCAGAGAGGAGTCCTTTAATCGCAGCGGAAGTACCTCTGGGTTCGCTGAGCAGAGCCGAAATAGCCCATAGTTATATTTCTAGTGCTATAAATATTCGTGCTTGGCTCGCGACAGTTGCCGTTACCATCTTCTTGCTAAACATTTTATCCTGATTTACAATCAAGCCAAAAGGAAAATAAGATACATCGTTCTTATTCTGTCAAATCCAAAAGTAAATAGTGTATAAAGTACATTTTAATTTTTAATGAATCATGTAAGATATCCGAGATTTATTATCATTAAGGATAGTTGTCAGTTATGAGCGATTATTCTTATTTTCTTTATTCTTGTTGCTGAAAGTATTTCTTTACAGTTTACCTAATCGCGATGCATTCGCGGCGACGAATGTCTACAGCGTGTCTCGTGTCTGTGATTCTTCTAGTGCCTTCTAATAGCGTACAGCAGAATGTATTTTTAGTTATCAATTAATATTGCCAAAGAGGAAAGAGTATGTGTAATGAGAGTGTATGTACAAAAATATACGATTTCCTGCGTCCGTTATTTCGTCGCAGATAATCGAGAACTGCTCATTATTATAAATTAAATAATTAAAAAGACGTAAACTTAAGTTAATATATCGGGTCGCATATTGACATTAGTATATCGTGTGTTCACTTATGTAATTTTTATACAAAAGCTCGAAAAAGTAATCATTCAAAGAAATCTCATTCTTCCGAATTTTGTTATTAATCTTAGCTATTACTCTTTTTTTTCTTGATATACACAATGGGATTCCTGGGACTCCATTCATATTTGTTACCATAACTTCCGTAAAAATCCATATATTTCAATTAATTTTTTTTTTTCAATCAATTGATCAAGGAACAAATATATTTATACATAATGTGTAAAAATCAATAGAATTAAAGAGCTTCGAGATAGGTTTAAAGAAAAAAAAAGTTCAGAAACACGAACAAATCTCTTTAGCAAATTAAGATAGAAAAAAATCAAGTAGGATTTTATTAAGAATGCTGAACGTTATCAACATAAGATTTTATTAAGAATTGTTATGAACGTATGACTGGCGCATGCTGCGTGCGATTTTACGTTGCTGAGCGTTTGTTCGAATTTTTATTTTGTATAGGTAAATTAATACAATAGAAGAAATATCATTAAAGGGATAATGTGGGTGCTCGCATTTTATTTATAAATATGCGAAAACTTGGATTGCCTGCAGTGGTTTGTGCCAATGATATAAATAAGGCTCTCTCACAGTCGTTAAGTATATCTTGTTATTGTAGTTTGTTAAAAACAAACACATTATGTATAATAAATTTCTAAACTTTTATCATATACATTCGCATATGATAATCTTACGGTATACACTATATACTCGTTAAAATGATCCCAAAATTTTATAAAACTTTATAGCGACCTCGCGATGCAGTGTGAGCACCAGACGCTTGCAGTTTAATAAGTTCTTCCTTGATGAGCCGAGACACTTCTGCCTTGGCTTTGCTGACCGCCAACTCACTTGTTGATTCTATTGCCAGGTATAACTTCCTCTCTCCCTCTGGTGGCGTTTTTCCAGGTGCGATGTACGTTCCTCTCACTGTCAGACCTGCCTCAGAATATTCCGAGATTTGAGCAAGAGCCTCCTTGCTTGTGACTCGCCATCTCGCTTGTTGCGGGAAGTCGTTGATCTCGAGTTCCTCTTCATACTTGCGGAATGTTTGCTCACCCGTTTCCACATCACTTTCTACGAGATCTTCTTCGCGTGGCTGATAATTCAATTTAGTATTCAGTTTCGCTGCTAGTTGTTCCGCGACTGTCTTTGCCTATAAAAGAAAAAAAGTTATTTACGTAATATCGTAAAATTATTGCAGTAACATTTGAAACAAAAACTAAGATTTTACCGTGATAAGATTGGTAGGTCCTGCACCCTTTAATATGGCTTCCGCTGCTTGTTGAGTAGCGCCTTTCGCTTCAGCGCCCAGATTCTTTGCAATGTTTATCTTCGACGCCAGTCTTCTGGCCAATTCGAGTTTATCAGTGGCACTAGGAATAGGTTGACCGGGCACTGTAACACTAGTCGCGGTCGGTTTCGCAATTTCACGAACAGTTCGCTTAGGCGCTAGCATGCTCTCGATCTGTTGGTCGATATCGTTTTCTATGTCCTCGTCGTCGGAATCTTGCAGTCCCAAAGCTGCTTTTTGGAATTTCTTCTTTTCATTCGCCAAAGCAGCCTCTGATTCGTCAAATTTAAATCCTTTGCCACTGAAACCACCTCCAGTATGAACCTTCTTTCCATCCGCGGCTTGGCGGGCTTTGTAACCTTCCCATAATTGGCGCAAGGGTTCTGGAACAGGTACGCCCGCTAACTCGTGCGCACGTAAAATATCACCAGCGTATCGTTCTTGCTCTGATGTAATAAAAGTATACGCGTATCTGAAGGGGAAACAAATCATAATAAATTTGAAATATTTTATATATTTGTGAATTCAAAGATTTATATCTTACCCTTTATTTCCAGCGCGGCCAGTTCTACCACATCTGTGTACATAATCCTCGTAGTGATTAGGACAATCATAATTGACAACTAATACCAAATGTTTGACATCCAAGCCTCTAGCGGCGACGGACGTAGCCACGAGCAATTTTGTTCGTCCCGCTTTAAAGTCCAATATGGTTGAATCTCTGTCGCATTGATCTATACCGCCGTGAAGAGACATGCAGGAATATGAAGCTTTCATAAGATCCTTGAGCAACGTGTCTGCATTCTCTTGTTTGTCTACAAATATAATGGTGGAACCTTTGTCTTGATAATGTCCAAGGATCTCAAGCAACTTATAAAATTTCTGATCTTCTTCGAGTACAACTACATGCTGCTCCACATCCTTGCAAACGACAGAACGTCCACCGACTTGTACTTCGACTGGTCTCGTAAGTATTCTTCTGGCTAGCGCCTCCATTTGTCGTGGGAACGTTGCACTAAAGAGTACCGTTTGTCTATCCGGTCTTACATTCTCCATAATTCGCATCACTTGCGGTTCGAAACCCATATCAAACATTCTGTCGGCCTCATCAAGTACTACATACGTTACTCGACGTAAATTGGTCACTCGTCCGCTGTTAGCAGCAAGCATGTCAATCATCCTTCCTGGTGTGCACACAATGATTTCAGCTCCTCTCTTAAGTTCTGCTATTTGTTCAGAAATGCCGGTTCCACCATAGACACACACGTGCGAAAGACCCAGCGATTTCGTGAATTTCTTTGAATCCCTACCAATTTGCATACACAATTCTCTAGTTGGTGTCATAATCAACGCGATTGGTCCGTCACCATCAGCTAATGGTGGCTGATCGAGTATGTGACGAAACATAGGTAAAAGAAAAGCTAGCGTTTTTCCGCTACCGGTTTTCGCTATACCTATGAGATCGCGACCAGACATGATTGCCGGAATCGCCTGGCATTGAATAGGTGTCGGTTTCTCATAACCGAGTTTCTTTAGTACTTCTAATTCCTTCTTAGTTACGCCACATTGCGCCCAAGATTTGATAGGTTTTGGGCAACCTTTACCTTTTACGCGAATGCCTTCTAATTCTTCTTTGTACACTTCTACTTCTTCTGGTGTCATTCTTGCTGCAAATATGTAGTGAATGAGTAAATATATATCTATCTAAATATATATAAAATTAATTTATTGATAGAAATACCTATCTCAGGCACTTCAACATAGAAAGACTTTCGGAAGGGTTGATACTCTGTTGTAGCATGATCAACTTTAGCTAATTCTCGCTTCTGTTTATTTGCTATACCGGCCGCAGTCTCGTGAAGATTCTCGCCCTCTTCTTCGCTAGAATACTCCAATCCATCTTGATTTTGTTCAATCAGTTCTCCTTTCTGTTTCTGCACTTTTTTCTTAGCTACTCCAGTTACAATGACCACCCCGCCACTCTGTGATGCAGAATTAGTGCCATTATTGGCATTTTTTGGAGCTTTACCATCAAATTTATTCACTTTTCTCACTTCTTCTTGGACCTATTAAATTAATTGGACATAAGTATATATAAAATCAAATTGATTATAGTAATACTTACCTCTGCCATAAAAGCATCAAGTGGATCAATCTCCTCCTCCTTATCTTTTACCTCTTCATTTACTTCTTCAATTTCTTCCTTTGCACCTTCTTCTTTTGCTTCCTTGTTATTCTGTACCACAGGAGTCTCTTCATCACTATCATCCTCAAGGGACCACTTTTTCATGGGTAGCTGAAGATTTGCCAAAATAGATGTCTTACCGTCTTTTTTGGTTGCTTCCAGTTCTTTCTTCTTCCTTTCTGCTCGCCATCTTTCTATCCTCTCTCTTCTCTTTTGCATTTCCAATTCCAACCTTTTTTGCTCTTCCTCCTGCAATATAAATTTTCATATATATTGTTTGTTTTTCATCATTTTGGCTAAGTTCACATCCTTGCTTT
>Ga0157364_1004322_pt1 | contig 14153 bp, 7 predicted proteins | sample AttsexASBM2_FD_111476 | JGI IMG/M metagenome (GOLD analysis project Ga0157364, IMG submission 111476) | Fungus gardens microbial communities from leaf cutter ant in Ribeirão Preto, State of São Paulo, Brazil - Atta sexdens ASBM2 | ecosystem: Host-associated > Fungi > Mycelium > Unclassified ... | reverse complement strand
TAGAGATAATTAGAATAAGATAAAGTAAATGATAGATGAGAGGCAATAATAGACATGGGAAAAGAATTGTATATACCTACCCAAATAGAACACAGATGTTATAGTAATATCATAAAGACATCATTATCAGCTTGCTTCATGACTTTGTCACTTATAAGTTCACTTTTAATTAAGTATCAAATGATGATGTCCTATGATATCCTTCCTTATGACTTTATTGCGACTCTTCTATCTGAGTATGGGATATTACGGCTGTAATAACATAAAAAAACAGGTATTGATATGTAACAATATACTTAAAACATAAATAAGAAGAGCGATATAAGAATAGAAAAGCGATATAAGAATAGAAAGAGAGACAGGAAGTAATGCAACAAACAATTAAAATAGGAGTGTGAGAAAGACATGAATGATTGAGTAATGTAAGAAGAAAGTTTGTAAACCAAGTCCCCTTCTTGATTTTATGTAAATGCTGAAGAAAAAAATTGTATTCTAATATCTTCTAATATCTTCTTCGTATTCTTTATATCGCGGAATTTTGAAAAAAAGAGTAACGTTCTTGTATATATTCTCCGCAACAATCACGAGGGGCGCAGAACAGAATAACCGACTATCCCTACCATAGTCGAATCCCGGTAAACCTTATTATGGTCGTCAACGGCACAGAGATCGAGAGGAAGAGCGATAAAGAAGGCCATTCCCCGAAATCCTCTAATGGTGAGAAAAGTTTTTACAGTCAGCGGAAATGAAAATCTCGGACGGCAGTATCGACTCGCTCCGCCTCCTCGTTCAACCACCCTCTCCTCGTCTTATCCCTTGTATGTACGTTACATACGTTACGACGATGTCGAGCTACGATGCATGTACATTTGTGTGTGCATGCACATATGTACCTTACGCAAACACGCCCTCCACATCTCGAAGCTGCCTGGCCTCGGGCTAAGAACGAGATATAAACAAGGAGAGGAAGGTGAGGGCACATAGTCGAGGGTGAGATTGACATGGGTGTTAACTGCCGGAGTGTTTTACCTTTCGTACGGTCTTATAGATGATAATTTATTTCGCTGTTCACTCCCTCTTCTCCTTGAGCTTCCACTTCACCAGGTAGAACTAACTGGCTGTGGCTGAATTCGCCCCCTTATCAATTGTGGGAGCGTTGCAGCTCTTGTCCCGACTTGTCATTTAGGAGCACGATCTTTCCATAACTCTTACACATAAAGGCGTTTTCAAAAGAGCGCTTATACAGCTCCGCGATTATACAGTTTCGTATTCAGTTCTATACGAAAATGCGCTTCCATGAGCGCGTCTCTCAATGAAGCCAGTAAAAGAAAATTGGAAGATCTGGATTTCTATTTTTCCCCTCCCCTCTGTTTCCTATGACTCCATCCATTACGTCAGTATGCCGCCATGGTCAATGTATGACGGCGAGCGGCCGTTCGTGTAGATTAATTAATTAGTTCGCGCTCCAAGAATTAAAACCGGAGAGTGCCGACCCTGGAACTAATAATGAAGTTCTCCGTAGCCCACTAAATTAACATCATCTGAAACAGCCAGATACTTTCGGGCGACATGAATAATTGAGCGCGCTTAATTATAAGAAGTTTACCTTCTCGATTAAAAAAGGGCGGCAAAGGGCGAAACATTCCTCGAGCAAATTCACGGAGCCTCCAGAGAGCAAAGAATAAATATAAATCAATAAGAAATATAAACCAAAGAATTGAATTGACTAAGCGTTATGCAAGCGGTATTAATGTTATTAAATTTTGTTTAATAAAAAATCAGATAATAATTTTTTTAATTTAAAAATTTTTAATATTGAAGATGACTTAATAATGATAAGACGAAAAGTTTGCTTGTATAGGATATGAATTTATATAAAGTAATTTACATAAATATCTAACGTTGGCTTATATGCTCCTAATCCATTATTATGATTTAATAAAGCCTTTGCTTTTTGTATAAAATAAATTGTTCTTCGTTTAATATTAAGAGTTGCTCGAGCGGATAAAGATTTAATGGCGAATAACGTGGCGCGGTTCAATCGCTTGATACATTTCAGTTTTCGATTTTCGATGTGCCAATAATGGCGTCCCCGACGTCTCCCTTTCAGCCCATTCCATTCTGAGCTTCGATTCGCTCTAACTAATTTGTAATAGTAGATGTAGTACCGATTCGCTTTGCCGGTGAGTGTATGCGAAAATTGAAATTCGATAAAAAGCTCACCGTAGGTAGTCCGTAATCATGGCGTACGTCCAGGAACGCGTCGCGCAACAATATGGACGTTTTTTAATCGAAACTTTAATTACCGTCGCTATCAAGCATTGCTGAGGCCAGTTGTTCAGATAAATTAAATTGCCAAGATGGCGTACGTACAAGTTATCGGCATATTTCGAGAATTTGCATCGTATACGGAAAAGGTTCAATTATTTATAACGATCGATATGAATTAAGTGGAAAGGATTACGAGACGGAAATGCGAGAGCAGCTTTTAGCGATTCGGGGACAATAAGCGTTCGTGCTGTCAGTGACAAACATCCGTCCGTACTACGTCGCAATATTAATAAACAATTAGCCGGGATCTATGTACGAAAGCGGCGTGTGAGGGGGGGGCTTCGAGTGGACATTGGTCGCTATCTGTCAGCCCGCAGGGCAACGTCGAGCAAATAAAGCCGATTAACGTGCGCGGGAATTTATTGACCGCCGGAAGGTGATGCGGAACTCACCAAGAAACGTATCGATTTATCTCAGAATTATCGGTTATTCCTGTCGCGTGAATAAAAATTGCGATAACTCTTTCCGCTTTCCCATACGGAAAGAACAGTCTTGTCGAAATATTTCAAAATTTATCTAGGAACAGATTTGAAAATGATTTTATTGAATTATCAAAATAATTACGGGAGATTTCATGAAGAACAATGCTGTAAAAAATGTTGATATATTTAAGCGTCATAATTATTTTGATAGTTGACTTATATACATACTATTCACATAAATATTTATTAAATTTAGAATATTTTTATCAGTGTAAAAATTTATCTGAGTATAAATCTGAAAATATAATTTTGACGGTCTAACAAATTTTCAGATCTATCCAGATCTATTCAGCTAAATTTTTAGATGTTTCACACTGATAAAGAAATATATTTTTAATTTTAATAAATATTTATTTGAATAGCGTCAACTAAATATTCATTTACAGTAAATAAATATTAAAAAGTGGTGACAGTTAAATAAAATTAATAATTTGGTGCTAAATAATATATCTTTCTATTTAATTATTACTCTCTATTCAAACAAATGATTTATTAGAATTTAGTATATTTTTTGCAGTGCAGCAAAATCAACTCTCCTTTCTGTACCTTCTGATATTTCGATTTCTATTGAAAAAAATGACGAGCACAGATATTGAGTTGGAAATATTTTTTTTTCTCTTTATAGAGGATACCTATATCTCGCGCGTACCTATACACGAGATATTTGTTTTCGTAAGATAATAGTTACTGACCACTGTTTCGGAACAAATTGTTACGTCACTTTTCCGTCCTCATTTACCTTGTACCGAAACCGCTATCTTCGATTCTCGTCAGATAACCGCGCAAGCGGCCGTCAAGTTTCATTATCCTTTGGTTTGCTCGATAACTTCTAACAGCCCTTTGAGATTCGGTTACGTTATAAATAATTCTCTATCGTATACCATAAATATCTCCTGTTGCAGGCAGTTTATGTCAAAAGAATTAATCGATTAATGAAACGCGTTTTTGCATTCGTTTAAAATAATAATGGTAGAGAGCAGGGGAAAAAAATGGAAAAAGCTCATCTCTGTAATAACCGTTATGACGAAGTTGGTTATTTATCGTATTTCGCATTGCACTTTGCTTCTTATTTCTACGGCAGATCGCGCGTGAACTGTTAAGTGATTTATCGACTCGTAATTATGGAAGGTGCAATCTATAAATGCTTTTTCCGTTTCTGAATCGCCGTCTGATTTGACATATGAAACGCCACGCGATTGCCCGCGCATAGGCGCGATTCAATCCTATTAGCGAGTTACGTGGACGTAGACAAAAGTATTGATCATCGACAAGTTCGGCGGGCCGGAGCCCTCGAGATGCTTCCTCCCTTTCTCCTACTCCTTTCTACCATTCTCTTTTATTCCTCTCTTCCGATTCTCCGTCCCTCTCGTAAGCGCGATTGCCCCATTGAAATTCCCGCGTGCGCGCGCGCGACATATTAATGCCGCCATATAAATCCAGCTGTTAACCGCCCTCTCAGCTTTCATCCTCGAAGGGTGGGAGGGGTATATATTCCCTCATCGAAAAGGACCTCTTCAAGTGTGTCGCCTCACCGGATAATCTTGGCCTGGAATTCGTGAGTCTTCAAAATTGCACGATCTGTACGCGAAACGCTGACTGACTGAAGGCCGTCTCGCGTTTGCATATATCGATCTCCAAGTATTTTCCTGTTGACTGCACGCGCGACGCATTTTATAAACGTCAAATCTTGACGCGATCTCATCGGATCGAATATACGATTATTCGAGGTGCTTAAAATCCTTCGTTTTTCGATGTAACTTGTCGACATTTTGTTTTTATGTGTTACTTTTTTGTATACTTTATCATCTCTAATATATTATCATTAAAATATGATATTCACCATTAATTACATTATTAATCTCTGGGTCGGAATTCATAGTCAGTTCTTGTTTTAAAATTTATTTGTTCCATCTTCGGATAAACTGTGTCGTAATTTATTCAATGGATAAATAAAAGAATAAAAGAGTAAGAACATAAGAGAGTAGGAGAGTTAGAGAGTGAACTGAAGTTTATCAAAAGATGGACAACCTAGCTTTAAAGATTTATCTTAAGTAATGTCTTAAGATTCTAATCTCTCTGTGATTGACTTACGACATTTTAAGAATGTACTTAAGCCGATTTTAAATGTAAGAATAGACTATGAATACTAGCTTTTGTAATTATTTCAAAATTAAAATACATATTTATATTAATTCTCTAAAAATTATGAAATTAAAAAGTATTCTAATATTTATTTGCATTTTAGTTTGATTAATACTTTATTGCGCAAAAACTAAAGTTCCTAATTACCCCACTTAATACTTCGTCACACGGACGAATTTACAGTCGACAGCCCGTAATTTGGTCACCTTGTCAAGGAATGAGCCACAAGTTGCTCATCCGCAGGCGTTGAAATATTAACGCAATTTCCAACGCGATTTGTTAATTATCGACAGCCGTTGTGCTATAATGACTTTGTCGTGCACGCTGATTAGAAAGCTGTGTATAATAGGCAAACGGAATCAGCAATATTATTAATTGATACATTGATTAGAAACTCTAATTGCATGTCAACTTCGATCGACTAATTCATTTTCATTCGTAACGGGAAAGATGTTTTTTGTTGAAATTAACGAGAATTTAAATCGATTTGTATGGCAAACAAGATCGCGGGCGTTCCTGATCAATTTGAAATAACTTACCAAAATTCGAAACAAACAATTTTCTTAAGTTAAAATATTTCGCAACAAATCAAAGAACTCCTAATTCAAATTAAAGCAAAAATAAATTTTGAACTGCTTGAATACCAATTGAAAATTATTGCGTGAGAGAGAGAGAGAGAGAGAGAGAACTTGCGTAACTGTTGGAATCGAATTATCATCTGTGAATTTAGTTCCATGTTTGATATCTGCTTCGATTTCGAATCCATCTTCTCTCAACAAGTTTCGCTACGGCAGCAAAACTGCTCTCGAACTTCAGCGAATTCTCGCTGTTAACTATGGCATGCGAATTGAAATCGACCCTATAATCCATTCGATTGTAAAGAAGAATGTGTTTTATTGTCCAAGAAAACACGATAGACTCAGATATATATGTATCTCGAGATGCGAGATATGTATATCTGGGAAATATAATATATATGCGATCTATTGCAACCATTGCTTCATTCATGTGCATATAGTGGCACAATCACTTAGAAATGTATTTTTAATTAATCCTTTGGATCGAAATTTTCTTTAAAAAAAGTATAAATAACTTCTTACTAAAGTATCTTAAGTAAAATCGTATTGTATAATGTTTAAATAACACGTGACATGTGTAGTTAAATAATTTAAAAAAAAATATATTTCATTAAGAATTAAGATATATAATTTATTTTTATGACAAAATTCAAAATTGTGTAACATTTTCTAATCATAATAGATCTAATAAAATCATGTATTATTTAAAAAAGCTACTTTATTTAATTAAGTTCAAGTAATTTTTTATGAATATAGATCAGTATTCAGAGTCTGTTTTTATTTCAAGACCAGAGACTTAAGATTGTTTTAAATATAAGAATTTGGCGATTATAAATATAATTTATTCATAAATAATCAATAACAATATTACAGAAATTATAGATCAGCCTAAGAGATTAAATTAGTTTCTTTTGTTTCGATGATTGATTTGTTTCTAGTATGTTCACGGGGCCGACTCCACGTTTTTTCACAGCGTGCGCCTAACAGCATGCTACATTCGACATTAATTAAAGCGCTTAGCAAAGCTCGTTATCGAATGAGTCGTTAGCAACTCTACTGGTTATGTCGAGGTTGCTCGTTTCAGCAATATTATACGACAGTGGAATGTTACAAACGCAACAATATAACGAAAGCGCAACGGTGCATTCGTGTGTACGCTTGTTAGTATAGCCAACTTAAAATTCGACCAAAAACTCACTGAAATCCATCGCGCATATTTGTGCAGATCCGAACTACGGGGCGTTTAAAAAAAAATCAGTTATACTGTATCGATAATTAGAAGTATGTTCATAGTTTTTCAGATTTGTCACATTTTTTTACAAAAATCATATTGGAATCGATATTTCTAGATGTAAAGAAATATATTTCACATCTCTCGACAGTAGTCTTTAATATATATCAAGTCTGTTCTGCGAAAATATGCGTAAATCAAAAATGACTTCAATAACGCTCGTCTATCCTTTTATGTTCAAAGCTCGTTACGTTCATCATGCCGAAAAGCTTTTACCGAGACTCCATCCCATCAATAAAATGGCCAATCATCCAAGTAGTATCAACGTCCACAGCTACGGACATTAAATAGGCTGAAATATTATATTGACAGAGACAGGCATCGTCTGCTTTCAAAATATCTAAAATTCACAACTTTAAAATATAAATACATAAAATAGAATACAAAATCCATGAAATAAGAGTATTTCAAGAAATATAAAAGATTTTTTTTTATGTATTATTATAAAAATACTCTATTATTTATGTACCATTTTGGTAACAGATAAGTTTTAAGAATCTATATATTGTCTTTTCTTGCTGTTTCTTTTGTTGTATTCAAATCTTTTGTAAAATTTTCAACATTTGACTAATTTCTTGAATCACCCATGATAGGGGTTTATGATGATTTGAGCGTGCTCCGAAGGCAGGAAAATGCATAATCCTGCCGCGAGTGCACGGAGACGCTAACTGTCCCGGTAAATATTTGAATTTGGAGATTGAAAATTTTAATTAAAGATCGGCTATATATAACCCGGCGGGTGAATTCATTGGCAATTAGTAATTAGCGAAATCCTGTTCGGCCATAGGCTTGTGCACATCCGCCCGCGCGATGTGCAAAAACCATTATCTGTAAGGCATTGTGAATGTGTGGGTTCGTTAAATGAAGAGAATTTTAACGCTACGCATCGGCCAGCAATAGCGGCATTAAATTTTACAAGCGACTCGCGCGAAATTATTACTCGATTTATCGTAGAATCGAGATGCTTTCATCAAGCCATCATTATAATGCATTGCCCGTTTATTATTCCGTTGCAGAAGGTCAGTCGAACACCCGGTTCATGTCAATAAACACGCAAGACTTAACTCACGATAAATCTTGTTAACGAGAAAAAAAGAGGGATAGCTCTTGGAAAATGGGATATAAAAGATCGTGAGATAAAAAATTTAGAATGGGAAATAGATGAAATCACAAGCACCGTCTCGCGACATTATCATTTTGACACAAGCCGGTAAGAACACAAGAGTCTCTTGCATTCCGTGCTAATTTGTACCGCTTTGAAAACCGAGATTAAAATCTTGTTTCCGAGACAGAGGGAAAAAGAGACAGGAAAAGAATTATTTTTCATATTAATATTCGCGTAATAATAACTGAGTATTTCTGGCTAAAACGAAGAATTCTCCTTCTATCTCTACAGGCAGTATCAGATTATAGAAAGCTCAAGCAAGTCATTATATGAAATTATATTACCGTTATGCAGGATTAATTTACATACTCGCTCGCAACACCTAGCATATAATATCGTACTTTATGCAATTGTAAATGGAACTCTTCAAATTTGTTTCTACCTGCAGATGACATAGATGACAACTTTTTTTTATCGATTGCATTTTACGAGATCCAAGTTTCAACAAGATTAGTCGGTAAAGAAAAGTAAATTATTTCTATCGTGGTCGGTTTATTTAAAAGATTAACTTATGAGTATAAATATGATTTATTCTTTAGCGTAAACCTTGTAATTATATACGTTACGTGACGCAATATTAAAATTACTTTTAATTGAAATTCTCATAAAAGAAAATCGCCTCGCAAGTAAGTGAGCTACGCAACATCAGGACAGAAATCTTAGCGTAATATTCGGAATCACTGGCTGAGCGCAGTCCGCCATGTGGCAGATTAAAATTTATGATATAATTACGCGAGGTGTCATTAAGGGGAACATGGAAAAATGCAATCACGTAAGCCCGAGCGCCGTGCTCATATACACAATCTACGGTACTTCGCGCCTTGTTAATTACCAGCTGCAAGCATGAAGGCGAACTCTTTTGATCGCGCCTTATTAAATTAATGCCGGCGTACCTCGAAGACAAGAAAATAGAGTTTACGAAAGTTTATGGAAAGAATATTGATTATGATGTTGCCTCAGCATACCCTTTAGAGCCGATTATGTAGAACGATATAAAACAATATGCTGAAACCTTTGACATTGCACAACGAACATATTTTATATTGATTCCGTAACAAAGAGAAACGTTTAGTAGAATAAAAAAAAAAACTCAAGATCTTATCGTTAAAATATTGCGAAAGAAAATGGCGTCATTATATTTTTCGTTTACAGAAAGAGTGGCTGTCAAATGAGACGATATTCACTAATATTTTCACCAAATCGATTTGAAATTCAAATAATCCGTAAATGAAACGTAACTCGTTTCTGAGAATAACACGCATGCAATATTTATATATAGCTACGATATTAAACTGACAGGATTAAATGTGCAGTGGAAGTGGGAGCGGAAGTCGACTTTGTCACATCTGTGATTGCGCCAGTCTAGATCGTGCCTTCCCTCTTTCGTCCCTCTCGTCATTGGACTTTGCCGTGAAACTTTCAGAATTTCCGGGAGAACACGCCACGTCGAAATCCAGATCGAACTTAACGTGCAGCAAGATCGATCCAACCTTCCCACCGCGACACGTCGCGCCACGAGGGAGAGAACTTTTCTGTCTCATCTTCCACGGCCTTCCACGATCAACTTTGTCTTGAGGGCCCTTCAAGTTTCGCCGTTGCACGAGAATTACCTTTGCTCTCGAGCCCCTCGTTCATCTTCGTTCGCAGCAAAAAAAAAAAACGGGAAACCTACTCGCGTCTAAAAGTAATCATGATTATGATATAACTGACTATAAAAAGAAGAAGATTTAAAGGCAATTTTATTCAATCCTTTCGGAAGATTTTTAATCGCTCTCTTAAAAAAAAATTATCTGCTTTTCTTGGAAGGGAACTATAAAGAAAGAAAATGAATCTCTCACGTAAGTAGATAATTCATTATTCAATAATTTAAATATTTTAAATAGATAATTAAAGAGGAATAAAAGTTATGGCATTATACGCATTTTCGAATTGCTGGTATTAAAAGGATTTGGCAATTACATAGCATCAGTGCTATGGTTTCATCCAATAAGAGAAGCCTCCACAATACGACCTATAAACATAGTGCTGTCGAAGAAGCCTACGCACGTAGATAGCTTTTCTCAAATCACCGAGAAAAAAGTAGCTTCTAACTCGAAACACTTCGTTTTACTGAACACAAAAGACTTTAAGTAATTCACCCCATTTATTCCCTTCCTCCTTTACCATCTTTTTTCAAATTCCTTGCCAATAGGACACATTCGGTCATTTCGCAACGCCTAAAGGCCACGTATTTTGACCTAAAGTGAACTAAAACGGTGACCTTTCTTCCGATTTCGCCTTGTGTGATCGAATGTAAAATTCGAACGTAACGTCTTGAAAATAATTTTTCCATTTACAAGACAAAAAAAACATGATCGCAGTAACCGAACTTATTGCACAAAAATTTGAAAGCATAAAATCTTTCATTCTATTCATGTTTCTTTCATATAATCGTATTTCGTTCGACTTCACAAAGCGCCTAAAATTGTCTAAAAATCCTCACTATCCTAAATATTTCGTGTCTAACCGATTCTTGTTCGTGCAAATTTCTCGTATAAGTTTGATAAATTAAATTATATATTATATTTTATTATATGTTTTCCAAAATAAAGTTTAAACATTTGTTCTATAAAGTTGAAAATATGTCTGTGAATTTTTAGAAATTTTTTGAATTATTTTAAATTGATGAAAAAAATAGTCCGGCGACATCCAGACTTGTGTTGATAAGATTTTATATTTAGTACAGTTAACTATTAATACTTATAAGTGCAGTAAGTAAAATGAAAATTGAAAGAAAAAAAATATATTTCTTTTTTTAAATCTAATTCAATTAGATGTCAAACAGATGTTTGTAATCAAACAGTTTGGATAATTATTAACTAGTTACTATCTAGCAAACACAGTATCTAGTCAAACTGTTGACTTAGTTACTGTTTAGTAAACAGTGTCTAGTCAAACAATTTTATCCGAAATAATATGCACAAAATAATGTGTCAATTTGCAATTCGCAGGCTTTAAGTTATTAAATCGCGTTATTGCGATTAGAATATACGCGAAATTTTCCAAGAAATACAATTTCCACGATCTTTTTATTCTGCCTGACAAAAATGTCGAGAGATTATATATTGCGGTGGATGTACACGAAATCTTTCGCCGCTTATGTACCGACAGTCATGGCGCCTGATTCAATATTCGATATCCGATTTTGATTATATTGATTCAATCTCAACACTGTGATTCATCGCGGGGCGCGATCGGTTTTCTTATATTAATATTATTTCTCTCCCTTTTCCATCCAGACTGCCCGAGAGATTACAGGTCTCTGATTTCGGTCTTACCGGAATGAATACGGATGAAAATGGGGTATTTATTAAATCAACGTTATCCGACGAGATGGAAATGGTTTCAACCATTCGCGACACTTGCTAATAATTAAATTTAATTCCGACACTTTCGATTCCGCAGACTCAGGTCTGCGTGTACTAGCTGACCCAACTAAAGAGAAAAGGTTCAACGCGAGGTCAACTAACTTGTTTTATAAAAACCACTCGTTTCGTAAATCCAATTAGCGGAAAGAGACAAGAGAAGAGGGAACGATAAATATAGGAATTATAGAGTTTTAATACAACAAAACCGTAGACACGAGAAAGATGTATAAAAATAAGTGCCTCCTATATTAAGCTACAATTTGTTACAGCATATTCGAAGCTCATTAAAATCAGAGAAGAGGGAGAATTCTCTCTTTCTTCTTCCTCTCTCCCTTTTTCTCCCTTTCTCTCTTGATTTTCTTTAAAACCGATAAAAGGCCTGATCCTAATACCATATTGCCAACAAGATTAATGAAGAGTATAAAAAAAGATTCTCGTGTGTAATAATTTGCCTGTCAAATAAAAAAAAGTCGCTGTGAAAGTTGCTAACTATCTATGGGATAACGTTGTCTATAAAATTATTATATTCTACTTTATACATATGACAAACTCCCTTGGGGATCAAGGTAGCTTCCATTTCGAAAAGGCCGGTCATTTGCTGGATAGGCCGCTCAATCAGCGACGTGCATATACGGTGAATCAATTGCATTATGGCGCGTCGCTGGTCGAACTTTCCACTGGTTCGTAACCCGCCTAACTCCCGAGTTCGACCGGCCATTAATTGCGAGACAATAATTGAGTTTGAAGACGTGGCGACCAAAGGTGTTCCGCCTGATGCCACCATCTCGCTAATTTTCCTTACGCAATTATCGTCCATTGCATTATATTTTAAGATGCTTCTCGCAAAATCTTGAATCTTCCTCGACGTTCAACTTTTTTTATTAATGTGAAAGAAAACAAATAAGTACACTCTAAATTTCTTGCTGTGAAATCTCACTCCAAGAAAATAAAAATACAATCATCCTTCACTTCTTGAAAAAGAGTGACAATTTTCACTCTATAAATAGCGAAAATTGTCACTCTTTTTCAAAAATATTTTCACTTTTTTTCAAGAGTGTGATTGTATTTTCTCTTGGAGTGAGATTTCACTGCAAGAAATTTAGAATGTAATATACTCATCTGATATTCATCTGAGACAATGTTACATCATGAAAAATCAATTTGACAGCTTAATTGCATGAGGGTGATGATAATCCTGTCGTGTTTAAAGAGACTGCAGTGTCTAGGCGGACAGAAAGTTCGATGTTAATTTTAACTTTTGCAGAACTTGTCTGCAGGGAGTTTATTGGGGACATATAACTGACCGGTATCTCCAGAGACATGGATAAGCTGATGACAATTTCTGCATTCTCCAATACAATCCTCGCACATGTTTCTATTTATTATGATAACAATGTTATTTATTTGGAATGAGTACAATTTATACTTATTACTTTTAATTTAAAATATTTATTAATTTTTAAAGTGTTAGAGTGTAAATTTACCAAACACAATTTACTTAATATTTTTAATGTAAAATATGTTTTTGAAGTGTTATAGCGTGTAAATTTATTTAATTAAACTCGACGAGATATCTCCCGGCTAGAAATAATTAGTCGTATCGATGTTGATTGACGTCAATGGGACTATGGCAGACTGGTCCATCGACGTCAATTCGACCAATCATTTCTGTTACCCGGCTGGGTTCTATTCTTGAATATAGTATTTTCCATTTGTGAAAACGTGATATAATCAATGTTTTGCGAACATTGCACACAGTAATATTCAGCAATCAAATTATAAATTAATTTCAAAATGCTAAAATATGATTAATATTATTATGAGCTTTATTGTCTTTTTATTACTAATTAATGCACGGACTTGCATTTGTTCCCTTGTGACCAATAGATAGTCCTGTCGCGGAATCCATCACTCTGGTAAGCTGCTCATTTCGTCGAGTAAATTGACTACGTGCACGAAATATCCTACCTCGCGGTTACTGAACGACTGCGAGCAGACATGGACGAAAGGCGGTAAGATTAACGCATCTGGGAACAAAACGAGCTCACCGAAGACGAGCCGCCATCGTTCTTGAGCGAATACATCCTTGAAGATGGCCATGCAACGACGAGGATAAATGTGGTATCCTGCCGGAGAGATTTACGAGAGAAAATTGAATATCGTCCGAATGCTTGGCAGACCGTATATTTTTCTGTGAAATTTCTAGATAAAAGAAGGTTATAAAGAGACGACCAATTTTTATTTAATCTGGTATTTTTATTTCCTTCCCAAATTCAGATAGCTTGCGGGGAAAAGACAGAAATTATAATAATTATATATTATAATAACTAAATTACCATACGTTAGACGCATGAATTATTGTCTATTATCTACTGTGCAATATTTGCTTCCCATAATACATTGATAATAATTGCAATTTTCTATTTGATATTTTTATATTTTTCATGTTTAATATTTACATTTGATATATGCAGATTGCAGAAAAGCCATCGCGGAAAAATTTTTTTTTTCATTTTCGCCCAGAGATCTGGATATATTCTCTCAGTTTACTCAGATAATATTTTTTTCCACCATGTAACCGATTAAAAGTACTTGCCCTTAGGGGAGAAGGCTTGAAATCCGATTCAAAATCTCATTCCCCACTGAGAAATAAGTGCCGGCAAATGAGAGAAGATTTGATAAAAAGGAAGCGGATTTTTAAATCTTTCTTATATATCAGCACAATATCCTATAATTGTTTTCTTTTTTCTTTCATTG
>Ga0157364_1004321_pt1 | contig 14155 bp, 10 predicted proteins | sample AttsexASBM2_FD_111476 | JGI IMG/M metagenome (GOLD analysis project Ga0157364, IMG submission 111476) | Fungus gardens microbial communities from leaf cutter ant in Ribeirão Preto, State of São Paulo, Brazil - Atta sexdens ASBM2 | ecosystem: Host-associated > Fungi > Mycelium > Unclassified ... | reverse complement strand
TGGTAGGGAAAGAGGGGAGAATTAACAAGATAAGCCTTAATTATCAATGTTGAAGAATGTCTGATCTTGAAGATCTCTTGAAGATATCAAGTAAAAAAATATGCAGATCTTTGTTATTCACGCTTTTCTTAAATACAGTAGCTTGTCTGAACTTTTGGAAGTTCTTCTAATATAATTATAGAGTTTACTTGAATATTACATAATATTTCTTCTTTAATTCTAAAGATAACATTTTAATAAAGGATTGCCGAGTCAACGTGAGAGAATGCTATTTACTATTACTTCGATATAAATCGAATAATAAATTAAATAATCAGATTTCGTAAAACTGACAGCGCGTTATTAAAATTCATTTGTATAAAGATAAGATGTAGCTTATCGCATTTAATTTTAGAATCTTACACGAAACGTACGTCCAATGAAAAAGTCTATTACAAGCATATAAGGAATTGTGTGAGAAAATTCTCTTTTGGAGATATTTTTATTTCATTCATATATATTACATATGTGGAGTTATACATTCTAACATCGTGATGTTCTTTTCTCTCGAAATGGTAATCTTGAATCTTTTTAAGAATTATTTTCAACAAAAAAAGAACATCAAACTTAATTTTTTAAATTTAAAATTAATCTTTTGAGATAGACTTCTGTACCGTCGTAGTTTTCGTAGTTGTCGAAGCTACTGTCGTAGTTGTCGTCGTAATTGTTTCAATACATTGAGTAACTCTCATTCTAATCGCCGCCCCCTCCGTATACGTAAGAGAATAAGCCTGTTTGATACAGTTGCTGGCTTGAGTAATGACATTCTTGGACACGGGTACAATGGTCATCTCTGCAGTAATGCTATCGCTCTCCAAGGTCTTCAGGGAGCTTTCTATTTTCATCAGTTCATTGAAAATGCAGCTACGCATTCTGTAATCGTCGCTGTTGTGACAATTCAAGAAGATGCTATCCGATTGCAACGACAACGAGTCTGCGGTCTGGGGAAAAATTAACAATTCGAATTTTATTAGAATTTCATTAATTCTAATTAAGATAAACTGATCGCGATCTATAATATATAATTATCGCGACAAACTTACTGAAATGAGATTAGCGATTAAACCAAGGTTGTTATGGATGGAAATTTCAGCGGAGCCTCCGCATTCATTAGCCTCCTTATATGCTATCTGCTCATTACTTTCGATACCTTGGACAGCCTCGGTGTAGCATGAAGTCACGTCTTTGCCTGCCGTCTTAGCGATATTTATTTCAGTCTAAAAATAAATAAATTCTTGGTATAACACACAAATGAATTACGATATGTTAGGGGTTTATAATATTTTTATTAAATATCAAAGTCAAATGATTATCACGGAATTTTATGTGTATCTTTAATCTTTTATACATTATCTTTAATCTTTTATATTTTATTTATAAGTTTAAGATTCACACAGATTAATGTACTAATGAAACAATTTTGTAACTTTAATTAAAAAATATAATTTATATATATATATATAAATATATATTAAGTACGAAGATTTAGTGACAATTTGTGTAAATTTGTGAATAAATGGAGAAAATTATACAGCATCTTGTGCTCACAGATCATTTTTAATTATTTATATATTAATTATTTATACTTACGCGTATTCCAGAAAGTAATAAAGTTTTATATTCTCTATGACTGTCTTGTTCTTCATTCCACTTTACGCTAATTTTTTGAAGAGTATCTTCCACGGTCTGGGTACGAAGTAGCTCAAGTTGACGTATAACAGTCTCTATATTCCATTTTAGTTCCCTCGCTCGAAGTCTCAGAATTTCCAAATCAGCCGACTCTGCTGGAAGAGCCTCGATCTAAAGTTGTGAGGATAAGGGGTAAAAAATAATAAGTGCATCGCATTTCGATTGCGACTACATATTCATGCCACATTGGCCATTTCTCTTGTTAAATAATGATCTATTTTATTAAATTTATATGTTTCGAATTAACTCGATGCACAAATAAAATTCAAAACTATTATGCACCTATTCCGTTCAAATATTTCTCTATTTCTATTGAAAATTATTTCTCAACAAGAAACTTACGGTATAAAGTATAACCAAAAAGGACAATGCGATAGTGATCCTCATGATTACTTAACGATATCACCAAGATGTCGTTTACAACAAAAATCGGCTGACTGACAAGCGGTATTAATTGCGCCGTTTTATATATGCACAACATCTCGAAATATAAATGATTATTTCGATAACGATCGTAGAGATAACGCGAATACAAAATCTGTCTAAATAATTACATAACAACAGCATTCTCCCTCTTATCAGCCCTTATTCTTCTATTGTGATTTTATTTCGAAGAAAGCTACTTTATTCTGTCTAACTTACTCATTCAAAGTAAGCTGCAAAAATTTCGCAAAATAATGACAATTTATAATTTTTACATTAAAGTTATTTTTGCTGTACGGCCTCCTCGAAACTTCAAACAGATGTCACAAAAAGTGTGAACAAGTGTTTCTGTGATCATTCTTTGTAAATGTTCAAACTTCATTTATCTTTTTCGTAGAAAATTTCTTATGTAATATTAATCTACTTGTAACAAGAAATTTTTTTCTTTGTTAAAAGAAGATGCATGCTTTCATTAATGAAAATTATTATATATCGTCACATCTTATATCTATATTGCAAAAAATTGACAAATTATTAAAAATTATTAGAAGTGAAATAGAAGTGAAAATCATGTTTTGACAAACTGTCTGCAACATCAAAAATTTTCTTTTAAATAAATGTGAACTAAAAAAAAAGCTTTATCTACTCTTTATCTATTCTTTATCTATTCTCAGTGCGATCATTTTTATGATATAAGATTATATAAAAGCAGATTACTTCATTAAATCCTGAACCAAAATGGTATTAAAAAAACATTCCACGTTGCATTGAGTTGCATTAGATGTAATTGATAGACTACATACATTTCTAAATATAATTCACAACAGATTTATTTGATTATATCATATATCGTAACACATACACATATGTATATGTATATGTATACATATATGTATGTATGTATCGAGAAATATCATGAAGCATGTAAAAAAATGTAATCGCCGCCATCGCAAAGGTGCATGTCGTAAATGGCTTAAATAAAATCAGAATGAAGGATCGTTGATGCGCGATGTAAAAAGTATAGATATAAATAAATTATAAAGTCACAGTATATAAACATTAGAACAAAATATATACATCACGCGTTCGCACTAATAAACTTAATCGCCTATTTACTAGGATCACAGTTACACACACACATTCATAATATGTGTATAGATTATACACACTGTTTTCGGCTTTTTACTCATTGAGGATATATCGAATCGTTATCCTTGCATTTGTACATCGTTCTAAAATAAATGAATCTAAATAAATATAATGTCATCTAAAAAAAGCCTATGACTAGGTGATATCTCTATCTTCGATGGCGCCGCTAGCGATAATACTACTGTCGCATTTCCATAGAAACGAAATGTTTTCGATTAAACTTTTGTTAAAAGTAACTTTACAAGCGCGTGATAATGTTGCGTATTATATCATATGGCTTAAAAACAATTTTAATACACTGTACATCACTTATATCGTCTCGGGATATTTAGGTAATTTGAACTTTTCAGCTCGTCCTCGCAATTCGCTCATCTTCGTTTCATTTTTGAGAAATTACAATTATAACCGCTGAGTAAAATCATGGTTACAATTGCGATCATGAAGGGTTGTCGAGAAGAGGGGCTAAGTTTGAACGCTGCGTACACATGCTCGTGGTACCAAACCTCTTCTATCACCTTTCGCGCACAATAACCACTTATTATCCACCTCTAATATTACTTTCAGTTTCTCCCCCTCTGCGAATGAAAGATGACCAGTGTCCGACGGTATCCTGTGAGTGAGAGTACGGACCTCTCTGCAATCGAGACGCGCGAACCGTTATCGTACGAATCTAAAGAAAGAGAAAAAAAAAGAAAAGGGCTAAAATACAAAGCAAAACAAAGATAGAAAAGCGTAATGTAAATAAATGTATAAACAAGTTATATTTCATTTGTAATGTAACTCATATAAACGAATAATATTTGTAATCAATATTAAATTAAAAGGAAAAGATAATAGATTCTAAAAAATAGTACATGCTCATATGAAACATTGATATTTACTTGTGTGGATGTTTTGAAACCGGTGTCCTTGAAACAGTAGTAACAGTCGGTCGCGGTAGAGAGGTCGAAACGGCTCGTCTGTGAGGCGAGATTAGATTCTTGTCATTCGACATTACTCCATGGGATTTATATGGTAAGGAACTCGGGCGTGCAGTGTGAGTTCGTGTCACGCCTAGAGTATCTTGATCAACGCGGCTCGTACGACGCGTCACATCTCTCGTTTTCATATCTATAGGTTTCTTTAGGGCTGTCTTTGTCGTAGGAAGATTAGCGGGCTTCTTTAATGAAGAAACTCCCGACATGGGTAATTTTGACGATTTCCCAACGATATTCGCCGCAACATTAGATTGTTTCACCGGTGATGTGAGTAATCTAGGTATCTTTGATTTCCCTAACACTCCGAATGTCCGAACTGGCGAGGAAGGAGTCATTACGACAGGTTGACCCTTGTTACCTTCTTTGCCAATCAATTCCCATTTTTCCTGCAATTTTTTAAATTTGGTTTCGACAGAAAGACCATTGTCATCACTTGATTTTTTAGTATCAGGATTAAAAAGTTTAGATTGTGATTGCTTGCTTGCTTTTTTATTTAAAGGAGAATGTTCCAGACTATCTGTGTAATCTTCAGAATCCTCAGAAGTCAATTTGTCCAACGCGTAAAACGCCTTCGGATTTATGGCACTGAAACGTTTTTTCGCATTCTGAAGATCGCCTTTATGCGTAGTGCTGCATTTATCATCCATGTTATAGGCAATACAAGATCTTGGTCGTGTCTTTTTCGGACTAGAAACTATTCTACAGGATTCCGTTTCTTCAATCTCGAGATCTTTCATAGTCAGATCGGCGTTTCTAAAGCTCATGGCCTACAAAATCGCGTGAAATGAACGCACGTAATATAAAAGAAATCGAATGACAGGTTTACTTACATTCACCGTATGATTATTCACATTCCCAAAACTATTTTGCAATTGACGATACTGATAGAGAAGATCCAAATGAAATGGACAAAATGCAAGTGGATTCAGGATGTACAGCAATGAATCAACGATTTCTCGGACATTCGCATTGGCCAAAGCCGCGACAAATAAGCTATTGTTACTGTAATGTTTCCGTAAGATTGATTCACGTGTACATAAATACGCAAACCATGCATCTAAAGCTCTTAGACTAGAAAAGAGAATAAAATAGGTTAATTATATAATTAATTTGTTAAAAGGAAAAAATTATGTATACATATAAATAAATATGAAATAGGAATAATGAAATCGTAATGTAATACAATATACAGACTATAGAACGAGAAAAAGACTAGCGATTCTAACTTACTTCAACAAGCCAAATACAAATGCATGGAACTTTAACATTCCTTCTGTAATAACATCCTCGCCATTAATTCTCTGCACTAATTCATTCAATGTCTTTGTGAGAGGTCCTTGTTGAGAACTAGCTTCGACAACCTGCCAAACGCTATTAGTAATTGGTCCAAAAGTGGAATTCAAATGAGGTTTCAAGCCATCCGACATAATAGCATATAAAGCTGGGCATAAATTACTTAGACAAATTTGCGCACACTCGTTCCTTTCGTTATAATTAGGACGACTATGATTGGAGTCAGCGTTCCAATACTTCAATAAAAGATCCACCGCTCTATTTACAGACGATACCATTTCTGAAAAGAGTGTCACATTAAAGATTTCAAGATATACTTTTATTTAATAGAATTAGATAATAATAAATAAAACGTGCATACTTTTCTTTTCTTCAAATTCTATTAATTTATCCTCAGTTGCTTGATCATGATTTTGTTCATTTACGATGACATTCAGATTATTTAGCTGAAATGAATAAATACTCTTATATGTATATCAGAATAAGTATATATAAAGATCCAAAAATTTGTTGATGCTAAAATTAGTATTAATGATTTACCTTAGCGTCCAGATGCTTTTTTCTTTGGTGCGTAGCAAAACTGACGGTTTTTCTTTGCGATTCTCCCATATCAATATTTCTAACAAGAGGATCCTTGTTCATTCTCAAAGCTAAAAATTTTCTTACGTACGATCTCACTTTTACTTCAGCATTGTCAATATCTCCGTCGCTGCTTTGCGACGAGATTGCACTACGTTTCAAATATTCTTCCAACTGCTTGATGTCATCGTCGCTATTCTGAGAAGTTTCCGACTCCACGTTCGCATTATTTGTAATGTCGTTTAATTTCTCTGTGATAATTATATTGTTAAGTGTGTCAAATGAATATAGGTCGACAATTAAAAATAATGAACACAAATGCCAAATGATTCATCCTTACCTTTAAGATATCTCTCCGCTTCCGTCTCGTCAACATCCTTTTCTGAATCAATCGTTCTTTCGCGACATAATAATTGTAAATCATTATTCATGTAGTATGGCTCTTGTAAAGACATTCTCTTGTTTATGTCCACAGATTCTTCCGATTGTTCGCCCACATCTCCCATCTCAAACATGCTGTATCGTTTATTCGTAAGTACCTTGTTCTTTCGTAAAATACTCCTCGGCAATGGCGGTCGCGGCGGTACTCTGCCATTATCAGATTCACCCTCGCCTTGCGGTAACGATACGGATCGCTTCGGAAGAGACGGACAAGTCTGTCTCGTTTGATTGAACCTATGCATTTTCTTATCGTTATTCAAACTAGCCTCCGAACTCATACTGTCATATCGATATAAATACAACGGATTGATCGTATTGTTCGATAACGGTTGCTGATTTGTCGAGGAATCGGTTAAAATCGTCGACGAGCCTCTGTACCCGGAAGATGGTTGCGTTGCGGTACTGCTCGTTGATGAAGTAGTATTCGGTATAATTTCGCTGATCGGTCGTGTCTTATGACGCATTGGAGGAGACAAACAGAATAGGGGTCGTTTAACTTCCTCATTGATATTAATGTATCTCGATACTTCTGGTACATCATGTAAAATCTTCTTGTATTCATATGGTAAAAGAAACGTAAGCGACTCCCAATCCTTTATATGCGCGAATCCGCGTTGTCGTAGAGCATCGATATCATTACACGAAAATGGTCTACCTGAACGAGCACGTTTCCATTCCATCTTGCTTCTGTCAAATGTATGTGGTTTCAACGCAATGTTATCAATTTTCGTATCTTTAAGTTTGAGAAACGACAGATCAGGTAATGTATAATTCGGATATACAACATATACAGGCTTTTTGTTAACTGTTGTTTCTTGTAAGAGAGGGAAACCATGTTTCTCTCTTAGCGCAGCAAAAATTAAGGAAGTTTGAACTGCGTTGTCTTCCATTTCCGCATTGGCTTGTATACCTGTTGTTCGACAGATCGGATATTTCTTTTCCATTAAGCCAGCCCAGCCGTTTTTCTGTTCAAAGGGATTGATATCAAAACTTCGTTGATCGCTCATACAGCCAGATTTAGATGTACTCTCCGAAAGTTCTTCCACCGATGCAGATGATGCCATTTCGACTTTATCATCTTTGTTTCGTATCGCACATTTTAAAACATTCAAGCTATCTCTCTGATTTTCCACATCACGATTATTAGTCACATCGCGCCTAATCCAATTTATAGAGAAATCGTTTTCAGACACACGACGGTCATAGATATTATCTTGATCATTTTGCCGTTGAATCTGAGTGTTTGTATTGGTCGCGCTATCACTGCCACTATTGCTAGTAGGCCAGCCACTGTTGTCGCTAACGGAATCCGACTGATCCAAAGTAAGACTCATTCCCTCCACGCTCATGCTCTTTTGCTTCATAAACAGTCTGACAAGACTCAAATTTTGCAACTTTTTTGTACCAACATTTTCTCCATTGTCCGAACTTTCTACATTTGTCGAACGACTCATTGCGGATCCAGAACTGTGCAATCGCTGCATATGATTGCTTGATTCAGCGGAATCAACCTATAAAAATAAAATTTGCATTATACATCACTAAATACGATTTTTACAAGTCGCATAAAAAATAAATTTATATTATATCTACACTTACACTAAAATTAAGAGGTATATTAATATGCTGGAATTCACGAACGTGAGACAAATCCGGTAAGCTTTGGCTCCGTTTATTCATCCTACCGAGCGTCAGATTAGCAACACTTTGTGAGATATCTGGTATCGTGTTGTTGTTACCGGAAGGATGACGAGTTATTACTTTATTCATAGAGGAATGTTTCAAATTACTCCATGTCGTATATATCTTTGAATCTGAACATGCCATTGATAAATCCAGCATGGTTTTCATATCTTTTGATTTATCATAAAATACATCTGGTGATTCATACGTTTTGTGTTTATCTGAAAATAATAACGAGTTGATCAATTTTAAAAAAACGAAGAAAAAAGAATATAGTAGAAAAATTTTAAAAGGTAAATTATTTTCAATTAACATTTAAAACTAATTTGTATTAAACTGTCAAATGCTATGCAGCATATACATTACCATGATTTTCAAAATCTTGAGAGCCATCTGAATACATAGTCATGCTACCCTCAAAAGCAATGGTATAATTGTTTTTATTATTCGTTTGACAGGTGAGTAACATATCTTCACAGTCCAGAGAATCTACGCTATAACTACCACCCGGTGGTAACATTGGGGTTTCTTTTACTGGAGAGAATAGCAACGACGACTTGCATATAGATATTGTGTCGGCGGTGGAACATGCGGAATCTTCTCCCTTTGAATAACAATATATGATTGATACTTAAATTGTAGAATTATAAAATTAAAATTTGTTTTATAATATAACACCTATACAGTACTAATCAAGATGCCAATTAACATTAAATATAGGATTATGTATTTTTAAGTATTAATTAAAGTTTTGTTACTATTAGAGATTATTAGAATTTCATTTCATTAACATTAAATAAATTTAATATTATAATATTACGTTTGTATACATGCAAAAAATGCAAATTAAACGTAAAATTGTTAGTAAAATTGGGTGAATATCAAATATATGGGTAATAATGTTTGTAGCAATTGGGTTCGTGCTTTCGTCAGCCATTGTCATACCTGGCTACTGGTATGAGGGCTGATGGAGGAACCGATGTCAAGCTTTTCCATGACAGATCCAGATATACTGGCATACTGTTCCCTTTGATAGTTAAACTGTGGTGGTAATGGAACATATACCAGACTTAGAATATTATATAAAAAATTTTTAACTACAAACAACGCGACAGTGCTTAAAACCAGATTCCTATCTCTGATATAAAGCTTCATATAAACTGCCACAAATTTCATAAAGATTTGTGACATTATGAAATTGATCATTTTACAATTTCCATGATACATATTCTCACATTTAGCATCTCCAGTTTACAGTTCAGGCTTAGATGATGAATTTGCAATAATAAAGGTTAATTTAATTTATGTATTTACTTCGGAATGTTGAACTGGTTCCGTGCACATGACAGGTAGAGCCGTAAGGAGGGTATGAATGTCCGCCGTACGAAAGCTTTCCATGTCAATTTCTGCCAGATTAGCGTCCAAATTCCGAGCAAGATCGTCATAATAACCCAGATCCTTGGGAGTATAGGATGCAGAAAGCGATGAAAGAACACTGGGATGGATATGTAGTCCTCCATCTCTATATCTATAAGTTAGGTATGCAAGTCAGAAAACAATATGTAATATTATCAAAATAGAGACAAGTATTAGATTGCTTACCCATAATCGATAAACCATTGATATTCAACATTATCTTGAACAAACTCGGACCCAACCAGATCCTGCTGGATGGAATCTGCCGCCGGGTTAGAATTGCAATCGGATCCTGGAGTTTGTGGCTCTTCCATTACTGCTATGCCTTCTCCTGCGACTGAAAAGGAAACTGGGTCATCAGATAGCAAGAAAAATATATGTATTTATAATATACATATATTTACATAATCGAGTGTCATAACAAAAACTATTCAGAGAGTATGTGCGTAATAAAATCTCGTTTCCTACGTAAAGTAAATCGAATTAATGTTCTAAAGAAGTGAATTAATGTTGTGAAAAATATTAGAATTGAAGCGAAATTCGAGAGGGGCGCGTTTACGGAAGGACTTACAAAGGTAGCTTATGTCGCAGCTTTCAATAACATTGGCACTATTGACAACAATGACAATACGACACAGACTTGCCGAGACGTTCGCGGTTCACATCCGTAGAAGGAATTGGACGATTCATCGACTCGCGTCATAAAAGTCGCGGAAAAATACAGCATCTCGTGCATCGCAGTTTCGTAACCCTAATCCCTCTTTCTCCCTCCTTCTCTCTAACAACTTGGAACGACAATCCCGCGCACACGCGGTGCACGGTGCACGGTGCACGTAATCACATCACAGGCAATCGCGGGATCTCGAAGCAGCTCGTCGTATTTAATAATCATTTACGATTACAGTCGCGATTAATTGTGTTATGGTCGGTCGCACGTCGTACAGCTTACAAGTCGTACTTGCTCGTACTTCCTGTGAGTTGTGACGGCTGCATGTGACGTGACTGTGACTACTTATACTCTCCGACTGTACTTTGCAAGTCCGTACTGGCAGTATACTGGACCGCTTTAGCTGCACCTTCCCGCGTTTTCTGCACTTGATAATAGAACATTAATTATCTGAACATTGATTTCTCCCAACACTCGATATTTCATCATATACGAATCGAAATTCTGAATTTATTTTATGAGAAAGTAACGAGAACAGGTTTATACAGTTATCGTTTAATTTTATCCCTCCATCCCAACTTTCGCAAGGAGAAGCAAAAAAGTTGACCGCGCGAATTTGGTATATGCTCTTAATTTTCAATCTCACTGCTTGCTATAACAATTGCCTTTTCTTTTTCCAACTCCCTTCAAGTTAAGCCAGATACACATTTATTTCGAGTTAATTGCGGCTAAATAATTAAACGAAAATATATTAGATCTATTTGATTTAATTTTTTTGACTAGTATATTTTTTAATTTTTTACGAGTACTTATTATACGTTATATTCTACAGCATTTATGTAATAAATAATTCGAATTTGCACTTCATCCATAGAGATTTTTATTACGCAATTATTGAGAAGATATGCATATTAAAATATAATAAAATATGTTCACACATACTTCAATTATGTAGCTTAACTAATCTCTCTCTCAGTGCAACCGTGATTTTTTAGTTTTAAGAATTAAAAAAGGATAACCCTGATGAAAATAAAAATCAAAAGAGTATAAGTCAAATGTAACGTGGGAGAGTAACAGAAGCGTAAAGGAAACTTCTAGAAGACCCGAAAATTGGAACAAAAGAAGCATTTACGCTTCTTTTACATTTTGATGTTTCAATGTTCGCCTTCTAGAAGATTTTGTTTACGCTTCTGTTACTTTCTCATTATATTTGATTTACGCTTATTACGCCGATTTTTATTTTCATCAGGGAAAAAGAGAATAAATTAAACCGAGATTAAAGTTGTAGTGGTCTACATTGGCAGAATGGACTTTTTTTTTAGCGTTGTGGTCGTAGGTATAATTTAACAATTGACACGGGTGAGTGAGTTTGATATTGTAACGAGTTCGCGCGGCGGTAGAATACGTGTCCTTACGTTTCCGCGAGATGCATCTATTATCGGCATAGGATTGCCGATGATGCCTACGCTTGGGCGACGATCGCCTGCATCGCCTGCATCGCCTACACCGCCTGTCGCAACTATCGCAAGTGGGTGGCGGCGGCGGTGGCCGCATCATGGGACTCGTCCGGCCCACGGAGATCTCTGCTATCTTCATGACGATGCACAGCAGCAACACTAACATCATTCGTCGACGACGAGTACGTCAGATTCGCACTCCCAGCCGTAGACCTACGTCCGCTAGATCATAATAGCCCGTCCGTTTCCGTCCGTGCGCGCAATTTTGATTGTGACTATTATACGTGAGTCACTAATCCCCCTTGTGAATCGTCCAAATGTAATGATATATGATATCGCGATAACGCGAACGATAATCGTTGCACAATGATGCTCTGTATCTATATAACAGCGATGAGCACACAAAGTGCGTCTTCCTTCTTATTTTTAATTCTAGATTCGGTCGTTTTTCTTTAAGCCACTTCCTTCAATTCCTTCAGTTCCTTCAAATCTGATCCGAACGAACAGTCACATTGGAACCCGAGACAGACGATCGACATCCTCGACGTTGAACGCGAAAAGAGACGCGCATCGAAATAATTCGATCATCTGGAACTAGTATCCTAATTGCAATCCGTTGTTCATTATCTTTTATTAAAATCTATGAATATATGTATATATGTATAAATCGTAAATTATGAAATCGATAATGAACCGTTGAACGATATTTTTATATGATAATTAATGATATTTTTATTGCACGATTGTGACATCGACGTTAATGCTCTCCGATTATCTTGGGCCTTATTTAAAATGATGATAAAGATTTATTTATTCTTAAAGTCGAAAATTCATGATTATGAAGCGATTAAATTTGGTTGGTTGGATCAATTTTTCTTTTTTTTAATTTCGATGTAATGAAAAAACCGCGTGTAAAAGGTACATACGTTAGGTTTGAAACATTGTACAAAATTCAGTTTCGCAGATTGGCAATTTCAAATCTAACCGTTATCAAGATTGAGCGAGATTACACACACATACATTCAGGCTCGAACGGGAAGTTCCAGTTATACTAATCGATCAGTAATTGCAAATGACGATGAGTTTTGATACGTTCAACCGTACATTTGCTTCAGCAATGAAAAATTTTTGATATATATTATATAAAGACCCGCTTGATCGCAAACAACACGATACGACGAGATTTCTAAAGGAAACTGCCTAATTTATTTTGTCTGAACTACTTTGATTTTTTGCTTTAAGCCTTCTTTAGGCCATTTCGGGAACAATAGTACCAAATAAAAAATGAGATAAAATGAACAACGCACACGCCCGATCGCCGTGAAACGTCATTCCACGCGCGCACAAAGAGATTCGCTCTTTCGAGCGTATGTTTCAACACCCTACTTCCTCAAATCCCTCCTGCAGTCGATCAACCGATTTGCCCGTATAATTGAGAGCAATTTGAAAAAGTTTCGAACGATTCGAATCGATGCGACGCGATCCAAACACGACCGACACCAAACACCCTTATTATTATATCGCCGCGAGAGCCGGCTGAAGTCAGAATTCAGAATTCAGGCATCACAGCAGGCAACGGGGACACGATCTCTCCTTCGTCGGCGATCACTTTTTCACCGCGGCGCCGAGATTGCTGAGAGAGAATCCCGCGCGACGAATCGGCCAAGATTATTTTTCCGCGATGGATTCTGAGTCAGACTACTCTCGCGAGTCGGCGAGTCCCGCCGTCTTGCGAGTTGCGGGAGGGCGTTTGCACACGGCACCACACGACGCCGGACTCTAATCTCTATTAATAAATGCTCGCACCGCCTCTCGTTACTCGTGTCGTTCCTACGGGGTAGAATAAGCGAAAGCGAGAACGAGAAACAGAGAGAAAAGGAAGAAACAGCCGAGATGCATCAGAGAGAACGATCCTAGCTGCGTTAGGGCTCGGCCTCATGCAAGCGCGACGACAATCGCGCGAATCGCCATAGGGAAAAAAAATTAATTGGGTGGTACAGCAAACCTATAATTTATGCGAATTCAACATCGATAACTAAGAAGATGATTTAACAAATCGCTAATATTATTCAGCTGTCAACTTTGCTATTTTAATAAATATTTTAAAAAATTGACTGTCTGTATATATTACGACTGTAGATTTGCTGAATCAGTGAAGTTTTTAGCTCTGTTTTTTTCTGTGCATCATTTGCGAATTTGCAGCAGACGATTAACATCTATTCGAAAAATTCGATCGGCCAAGCATGTAAATGTATAAAATCAGAAACTGCTTCGAAAATTATTAAAGAGTCATATCATGGGAATCGAAATCGTCGACAGCTTATACTTTGTAGTGTGAGAGA
>Ga0157364_1004319_pt1 | contig 14158 bp, 9 predicted proteins | sample AttsexASBM2_FD_111476 | JGI IMG/M metagenome (GOLD analysis project Ga0157364, IMG submission 111476) | Fungus gardens microbial communities from leaf cutter ant in Ribeirão Preto, State of São Paulo, Brazil - Atta sexdens ASBM2 | ecosystem: Host-associated > Fungi > Mycelium > Unclassified ... | reverse complement strand
ATATATATATATATATATATATATATATATATATATATGTATATGTCAAGATAGGATTTACTGCTGCTCTGCAAGATTAGGCTTTTGAGGATGATTGTCAAAGGTCCGATCTCTGTGATTGTCCAAGGACTTCAACGGAAGGGATTAACCCAGCAGTTTGGAGGCTTCGGTCAAGTTATTTGAGTCACGTAGTAAACAAGATCGCTCGATCGAACTGATCGCGGCTCGCCACTAAGATCGATGGAGCGATTGCGGATCGGCAGATTTTCGTGTCGGAGATGGAGCTTGATTGATTGACTGTTCGCGAAAGACCTCCTTTTTATATTCACGAAGTGCCGTGTGCAGGCCTCGCATATATTACTGGTCTAATCTAGGATTAGGATTAAGGGTATCGGTTATGAAATAGGATATGTGTCTAAAACAACTTCCATCATCGACTATTTGTCGGATGTTCAATAGTTTAGAGCCACATGTATCATTTATTACCGACAACTGCTGTTTCAGTTTATTCTTAATCTATTTACTTCTTCTGTTCCTCGGGATAAAATTCATCTATTCGGCACTTGGTTCAAATTTTTAATCCAACAACTTCGTCCCGAGTGGATTATTAGTGTTAAAAAAAGCGAATGTTATTCAACTCGTCACTACTGTAACTTCCTATGATAGAGACAGATGGTCTACCGATGTTATTTGTTAATAACTTTTATGGTGATGACGAAAATTTTAATCGAAGAAAAGAACTGTAGAGTCAAGATATAACACTGTCTTGTGTAATATTATATGAATCACAAAATAGATTTAAACTAAAAATTAAATCCTTCATATTCAGCTCGTTTATATATCATGAGTACATAGTGTATTGTAAGTCATTACTGTATAAAAAGATTAAAGACTTCTTCGCAAAATTCAAAAAATTCTGGAAGTGATGATTGGCTTCGAAATGAGAAATTTAACATTCTATATCCATATCCTTGTAGTTTGAAAGAAGTTTCAAATCATGGTTTTTCACATCTCTGCGAAGAGAGAAATCCAAAATACGGTCTGTTACATTTCTATAGAAATTTCTATAGAAAGAAATATCCAAAATATCATCTTTAATATTAGTGTTTAATGGATTTTCATATATAGTATGAAAAAAATTTAGTAAAATTATTACTTAATATTACATTATATAACTCGTAATTATATAAAAATCAATATTTTTAATGGAATTGTATATGGATATACATTTTTTTCTGTTGGAGAGTAATGCATTACTTTTTATCGCCGTTTATGACGATTTGATAATAACGATGCAATTTTTTTAATATTAGAATGATTAGCTAAAACTCAAATGTTGGGAAAAATTATTTTAAAAAAACTTGTTTCATCATTACGCGTTGAAAAAGATATTTCATTATTTATAATGAATTAAAGTAATAATTGTACTCTAAATTTCTTGGACTGAATTTTTAGTCCAAAGAATGGTTGAACCTATGCTTTCAATCTCATGAATTGATTTTTCAATCTAAAGTTTGGATTCAAGCGCATTTCAATTTAAGCTAAACTGAAATACCGCTTGAAATCAGTTCGAAAAGGATTGAAACTTTGGCTGTCTGCATGCGTGGAACATACTGACGCGCACACGCTATGTCAACAAAGCAACTTAAGTTGCTAGATTAGAACAATGGCAAATTTATAAACTCATTGCTACTATTGCTACTATTGCATTCGTAAGACGAGCATGGAGAGTGTAAAAATACATAAAGTTACATATGTACTTATTATATAATTCAATTATTAACCTCCATTTGTGAAATAGAATGAGAGAAATGTTTTGTATGTATACATTTATTTATATTATTTTATTTTATTTTTTCGTTTATTTTATTGATTATGTGATTAACAAAAATTTTCACACTTTATCATTTAAAAATTGTATTGTTCTAATTAAAATTTGACTATTCTAACTAAATTTTGATTAGAATAATTAAGATTTAACAAAACTAAGTTAGAATTTTATTATATTTTGATAAAATCGACAAATTTGGTTAGATCAACAAAAATTGTTAGTCGCAGAATAAATTTTGATTAGAACAACACAAGTTTTAAATGATAAAGCAGGAAAATAGATTTATGTAGACTTACACTGAACTCCAGTTATTGATGCATCATTAGATAATCTTACAAGACATAAATACAGATAAAATATATGATATGAACTAATGAGAGAATGTCTACCAACTGATTGTTTTGAAATACGTGTGCTCTTATACATATAAATAAATCTTATACATAAATAGATAAATAAATAAAATTAAAAACTGGAGGTATCAATTTTTTTTTAAACATCAATCAATTTTTTTAAGTCAATGATTTAACATATTGTCATTTTATAAATTCTCTTTTTGTTTGTTAATAAATACCGTCTCCGAAATTAGTTTTTTATTTAATGATTTTTCCTCATCTAAGATTTTGATTTTGTCTCGAAATCATAATTAGACTCAATTCTATTCTGTAATTACGAAATGTTGAGGTGTGTTTCTGTTAATATGATTACGATGTTCACTTACTCTGGTTTTTAAGTTTCTTATTTGCCCCACATATGATGTCTTAGACTTATAGTCTCGACATAGTCAATCACGAAGATCTTGTGTTGACTATTTTTTTCATATCTTTCGATTTATTCCTTGGAATCTGATACTACTTTTTTTGAATTATTTTGTATTTTGTATTTAAAAATAGTATTTTGTACTTGAAATACAAATTTTGAAATTATTTTATATTTTATATTTCAAAATCGAAAGATTGAAAGTATTTTGTATTTTGTAATTCAAATACTAAGATTGCCAGTATTTTGTATTTTATATTTCAAATACTATGATGATGTTTTACGCTAGTGTATAAAATATCATTGATACCAATTAAAGTTGTAAAGGATGATTCGGCTGCGCCATTCTCACATTCTGGGCAAACTTACTTCATTAGTCTAACTTGCGGGATTTTCTTTTTCTGCCGGAAAAGATAATGTATAGTCCCAAAAAATAAGCTTTTATGCTCATTAAACATATAGTTAGTTACATCAAAATAACTCGAACGATTTTTGAAATTTTTAGAGAAAACAAAATTTTGTTTTCAACTTTGACACCTTGTATTTTTGAAATTAACCGTTTCCGACAAATCGTCATATGACGTTTTAATTTTGAATTTGTATGAGCAATTACCCCTTAAAATCTTTTAGCGTACTCAAAATATATCCTGTACATACCTATATATAAAATTTGCAATTTTTTTTTAATACACATCCTGAAAGTGCATGATTATTTTAACCTTGAGCTACTGTTCAAATAAGTATTACATTTACAGCTATAAGGAACATGTGTTGAAGTCTAAATCATTATCTAGACCTCAGTTAAATACATTTGATTACACAATCATATCACATCTTGCGATTTGTTTCTCTTTAACCGTCTTAGGTCCCCCTCTGTGTCAACAATCGCTTAACTTCTTTCCCGGTAAAAAATTTGTCATGCATGAATATACATAAATATGTATAAACATACATAAACACGCATAAATATTCATAAACATATATAATTATACAATATGAAATATGTCCATAGATCTATGTGTACCTAGCATCAGAAAAGCTGCCTTTAAGAAAACAAATTTTTTTAATATGCATTAAATTAAACTCGCTTTACCTATATTATCTTCCTTTTCATTTGTATCTCAAGAGGTTCAAAATTATAAAGAGTTGAAAAAAATGCTAGCATCCTACTTTAAGATTTTTTGAATCTGTAAACGGGTGCTATTTCAGGATCATTTGTAGATGTTTGTACCACCATCGGTTTCGTTTGTACCCTTAAAGCGGTTTTATGATCGTACATGTTTTATATTTTATTTTTCATTCATTCGATGACGAAGCATCCCGAAGTGGAGACAAGATGTATCTCTCTCGTATAATGTTTACATAACGATGGATTTCTTTCAGAATCAGGTTTTTAACGTATTGTCCAACCCCCAACCAACGGATTCCGTATGTATATTCAGAGATCTACAGTTTAATGTCGAATGGCGCTGCTGATCAAAGGTCTTTTAATCATCAGGTGGAGACTTTTTCGGCTCCTTAGACGCGAAAAATATGAGTGCAGGTGGGATTGAACCCGGATCTACAGATCGCGCATCATTTGCACCGAGCGGCAAGTCACTCGACGCCTCATATTAAATTTCATTTTATTTTACTTACTTATTGTTTTATTGTTTGCTTTATTATATTTTTTTAAGCTTTTATGAAAATTAATAATGATAATTTTCTTTTTTGTAGGAGCACACGTTTTGGTGCGTTCAACGGTTTCGTATCTTGACACAAATCGTCATATTCGAAGAATGTGTTCCATTTACCTGTCAGGTAAATGGAACACATTCTTCGAATATGGCTACGTAATGATCTATTGAAATCTTATTATGTGTTCCTATGTATTCTATTGCACCTAGCAGTCTGTATTATAAAATTGAATTTCTGTTGGTATTTGATTTAATGTGAATTCTCCTTCCTTCAGTTAAGTATATTCAAATTTTTTGCGAGATCTTGCCATTGTAAGCACTCTATGTCTATAAACAGGAACTGACTGCAAATAATGGAATATTGGATGAATACTGTCTTCATTACATCGAATGCATTTTTTATTGCTGTAAAAATATTGTTCATTTACAGTGCGCTCTAAAGTATTCATATGCTGTTCATAAAATTATTTTGGGTTCACTTCTTTTATTTTCCCTCTTATATTGTACAATGTAGGCATTTCATATTTATTTTGCACGAAAATTCGTTCTTTAATATGTAATTAACTAAAACAAAGATGTTGTAGCTGCATTATTCCACATATAGGCATAATAAATTTATTTAATAGTAATGCCCTTTCTTTATATATTTTTATAGACGGTCCACATATCGATAGTTCTTTTATGAAATGAAATATGTCATTTCCTGTTTGCTCTAGATAGGTATGAAAATTCCCAGTCATAAGCGATCAACAGTGTCTGCACAATGACATTGGAAGGATAGGTATTTGTTAGAACAGATTTCTTTTCAATCACTGGTCTTAAACTGTTACCATTTTTTAATAATGGTACAGTTCTAATAAATTTTTTACATGCTTTCCACGTCTGGACAAATAGTTTCGCCGCGGTTCTTTGGACTTTTGTCACACTTATTTAAATGAAAAAGAAAATTGGAAAGGCAAAAACAAAAGCCCTAAGTTCGCTGGTTGGGGATTGGACAATATAATACGTCATAAATCTGATTCCGAAAGAAATCCATCGTTATGAAAACATTATGAGAGATACGTCTTGTCCCCACTTCGGGATGCTTCGCCATCGAATGAAAAATAAGATATAAAACATGTATCGTAACGAATCATAAAACCGCTTTAAGAATACAAACGAAATCAACGTGATACAAACGTTTACAAGCGATCTCGAAATAGTCCATTTACAAATTTAAAATATCTTAAAAATTGACGAAGTTAGCTCTCATCCCTATTTTGAAAAATAGATACAATTATCCCATTGAGGATACAAACGATCCCGAAACAGCATCCTTTTACAGATTCAAAAAAATCTTAAAGTAGAGTGCTGACATTTTTTTCAATCCTTTATAATTTTGAATCCCTTGAAGTACAAAAAATGAAAAGTGGTACAAACAGGTACAAACCGAGCTTAATTTAATGCATATTAAAAAAATTTTTTTCTTAAAGTCAGATGCCAGGTTCATATAGATTGTCCATGCATGTTCGTACATCCTTTTTTCTTTTATAAAATTTTTTCTTTTATAAAATTACTTTTTAATAGAAATAATAATAGTAATGTGAAAATATAAAAAATAATTAAAGGAATAATTTTCGCATTATTTGTTTTAGAAAAAAAACAAGTTTGGAAAAATGTAAAAAATTTTGCTCATAATTATGCATAATTTTAAATATAATTATACATAAATAATTTTTTTACATTTCTTCAAACTTGATTTTTTTTTAAATAAATAATGCGAAAATTATTCCTTTAATTATTTTTTGTGGGTTGTGTTGCAATCTGTTTTTATGCATAGCTGCACCCTCAATAACCGCAGTCTATATTCAAATCCGTATGGAGATTCATAATGTTTCGATACCATCTAGCATTATACAAATTATGCGTATGATTCCGTTTTGGATTCGTTGTATTGTACAATCATTTTATTAGAATTCTTAATGCATCCTCATAGTTGGATCTCATATGTCCATATAATCTTATTACCATGAAGTAGATTAATCTTTTGGTAAAGATCCAATTGTGTGATTTACGTCTAATTAGCCAATACATTTGATATATTTTTATTCGAATTTGTTCCGCTTTCTTTTGAAGATGATTCCACGTCAATCTTGCATCAAGGGCGGGAGTTCCGCAAAGTATCAAGATGCCCAAGTATTTTGCCAAGTTACCCTGTAGTATTTGTTGGTTGTTCATATGTATTCTCTGATTTAGATCCACATATCGTAACGTGAAAATAACATATGTCGATTTTAACTTGTTGAATTTGATTTTCCAGTTTGCTGTTCATTTTACGATTTGATTCAAAGCAAATTGAAGATTTTCATTTGCTTTAAATTAATATTTATTCACAGTCATTATAGCTGTGTCATCAGCAAAAGTGGCTATGATAGTTTCTTATTTGTCGGTATATCTGCGGTAAATATCAAATGTAAGATTAGGTACGCTGCCTTGCGGAACTTCCGCCCTTATTGGATAGAATGCAGATTTTGCTTCTTCATACTTTACTCTGAACTTACGTTCTACGGTAGATATGATTCAAGTATTTTGCAATAATTATCTGGTAGCATCTTACTTAGCTTATACATAAATCCCTTATGCTATACCCTGTCGAATGCCTACGCAAAACATCATTGAGCAATACATTCCTTCTTCAAAAACTTTCTCAATTATTGAGGTTACTCTATGTATTTAGTCAATAGTTGAATGTTGATTACGGAATCCAAATTGATGATTTGGTATTTTTAGCGATGGCTTAAGTTTAAGGAGTAATTTTTCAAATAATTTTGATATTACCGAAGCAACGAGATTGGTCTGTATGTTACTTCTTTGACAGGTTTATCGAATTTATTTATCATAATAACCTGCGTTGTTTTAAAACTATTAGGCACATATGTATTCCAATCTAATGCAAGCATTAAAGATATACGTGATAAACACAACTACCTTTTTTGATAATTCTTTGAACATTCTGGGTGGTATCAATTTCTAGCCCTTTTTTTATGTTTATATTTTTATTAATTTCTTGCGCAATCTCAGCGTCATGAGTTTTATGATATTTTATATTCATATGCATATCATCTTTATATTCCATAGTTAATTCAGTATTTGTTTTAATTCAGTATTTGTCATTAGTTTGGAATACTCCATATAAGTGTCTAGCGAATGATTCCGCTTTTTCCTCGTTCCATTATCTCACCCATGTACCTATTCCATTCTTAAGTGGAGTATTTGTAGTAACTGGGCATTTTAATTTTTTAGTTGCCTTCCACAGGGAATAGTTAGGGACTCCGCACAATAAAAGAAATAGGGAACAGAGAATAGAGAATAAGAATTTCAACCTATCGGAAACTGTGTATTCCACGATGGTTCCTTTTATTGTCTCCTGTCCGCCTCTGCTGAGAGATTCTCAAGATAATTTCCAAAATTCTTTTTAATGTTTTCCTTTATTAATCTATTCAATTGCTTGCTGATACAATTAAAAGTGTTTTAATCTGTTGGATGCCTTGATTTCGAAATTTGCAATTAATATAATTATTATAAAATAATATTATTACATTATATTATTATATTATTATATTATAATATTATTATATTATTTAGTTATTATTATATTATAAATTATTATATTATAAAATATAATAATTATATACCTATAATATATAAAATACATACTGATTAGTTCTTTCTTTGTATTCTTTTTATTTATATCACAAATTACATTTCAAATTATATTTAGTAATAATAAAAGAACTATTGTATTTTTAATAATAGTTGCAAATACATTGCGCAATCTATTTGCCATATTATATTGCAATGAGATATATCTGCAATTCATGCATTTCTTACCTTTCTGTGCTGTATGGCTTTGAAGCAACATCGGGGCAATTGTTTCTAAATTTATCTAAATTTACAAAAAATATATTTACGGCTTGATGTTAGAACCGTAGAACACAAAGAATATAAATAATAAAACTTGAGCAGTAATCGAAACACAACCGAAAAATTTCAAAAATATAAAGATACCACCGAAAAAATCTTTAATCTCCGTTAGCTTATTCCTTATGTTTCTCCGTATGTTTAGCCATTATTTTTTTCAAATTTGTTTTAGATCCCCCCCCCCTCCGATTTGTAACTTTTCAGATAAAATTCCGAAAATCATCATCTATTGTTTTTTGCATGATGACGAGATAAAGGAATTATTTTCTTAGTTAATTACTTGATTAAATTTACGATTTATAACATATATATTTTCAATAACTATTTTTAACTATCCAAAGTTTCACAGAAAAAAATTCTTGATTCACGTATATTTTTATTTTTGAATGCTATTTACTTTCTTTTAAGTATAAAATGTTCTCTTCAATTATAAATGTTCACTGGCATCAATAATAAATAGATTTATGCAAAATATATTTTATTCTTAAAATTGTATTCTTATTTCTAAAATCATTATATGATTTTAACAAACTCAATCGTATTATTTACAAATTAACTTCTTGGATTAAGAATTACAAATTTGAAATTCGCAGTGTATATGTCAATATCAGTAATGTCGGAAATGCATGAGTGTAGCGAATGACAATTGATGATGACTTTGTGAGTGAAGTGTTGCATTCGTGGAACATACTCTAAGGGTGCGTTCGGGAAGCTCGCTACCACTATTAACACTACTCTCTGTTCACGGAGCCAAGACAGCGCTACCGAATACAAGCTGTGTAAACAGTAATAACGAAACTGTTTTAAAATCTGAGCAATCTAATTTTCATATTAATGATTTCGTCACCGTTCATTTTGATAGATTATCGAGTCATGGAAGGGACATTGCTTTCTTAATCAAAAACAACTTAATATTCAATATTATTCAATTAGACTTCAATCCTAAAGCTTTGGAAGTGGAAGCTATTTCCATCTCTAAAAAAACCTCCAAAAACTATATAATTCTTACTACTTATTACAGAACCCATAAAAACAACATTACTCTCAATGAGTGGCAAACCTTTTTAAATTCTGTTACAAAGAATGGAGATAAATTTTTAATCGGTGGAGATCTAAATGCTCATCATTTTTCTTGGGGTAGCAACCACAATTGTCACAACGGAAATATTATATATAACTTTACAAATCCAGCCCAATTTGAGATTCTGAACAATGGTAATATCACTCACGTGGTGAGGTTTTAATTTTTTCAACTCTTGCATAGATTTAATTTTTGTATCTTCAGCGCTAGCTCTGGATTGCGAGTGAAAAGTTGAGAATGATAACTAGAGAAGTGACCACTATCCGATATCTATCTACATAGACGTTTCAGCCGAATATATTCCAAGTAATCATTTCAAACTGAATGTTAATTTAATTGACTGAGATAAATTTCACGAATTCTGAGAGAAGAACTCTAATATTTTTAACTCCATGTTTTTTCTAAATTCAATGACTTGACAGATATTTTTTTATCTTTCTCTAAAACAAATTTACGTAGCTATCAATCTCGCATTACCAGCTAAAAGAAAAAACTTTGATAACGGATAAAATAACAAAACAAAAAGAAGACAATTTCTGCTATCTAGTGAAATGAGACTCGCGAAAGACCAGAGACTTAGGAAGGCTCTCGAAATGACTTTTACTTCAATACAAGTTCTCCAGAGAGGAATTTCTGAGGAATATAAAAAATTGGAAGCACAGATCAAAGTATTTTAAAGTCTGAGAAAAAGAAAGCTTTTCGAGTGTTCTGTGAATCTCTAAATAAAAATAGCAAGAGCAGTTACGTATTTAATGTAATTTAATTTAAACGATTTATAATGACGTGTTTCATATGGGTAATTTTCCGGAGAAATGGAGAAATTATCTTTGCTTTTTTATTCCCAAAACGAACAGTAACAAGGTAAAACAGCATATCTTCTTGTTTTCTCAAATTCTTGGAAAAAATGATAAATGAGCACCTTATTTGGTGGAGAACATAACAATTTAATTAGTAATTCACAATTCGGTTTTAAAATGAAGAGGTCATACGTTGACAACCTCATTTTACTTATATCTGAAACGGAGAAACAATTTTATAAAAAAAATCACTTTGCTGCAGTCTTTCTGGATATAAAAGAAGGCTTATGATAACGTAGATTCAGAAATATTAATTAATGATTTTATCGAACTAAATTTTTCAAGAAACTTGATATTGTTATATTTTACTGACATCCTAAAACGTATAAGCATCTCTGAGCTGTCAATTTTACAATCTTTTCGGATTCCAAGAATATTCTCAGCTCTCTTCAAAACATCCGCAAACTTAAATACCAATCTCATGTAATTCAAGAAATCAATCATGTTATTGCCGGGTGTAATGAAAAAGATAAAAATATCGAATTGATTTGGATTCCAGTTCATCGTAATATTCAAGGAAATGCGGACGCCAAGAGGACTACCTCCGAAGGTGATTTGCTGGAAGTGAAAATACCTTATTTGGTTATTATTATTACTATATTATTATTACTAATATTTTTAAAACTCAATGCAAAAAGGATAATGAAAATTTTTTTGAAGTATAGAGCTAATAGTCCTTTATAAAAGCACTGAATATTTTCAACTATACTATTTTCAATCAGATAAACCATGATTTATTTCCAATAATCTAAGCAAAAACTATTGTAACTATTAACTGCCTTTGCTCCTTCACTGTGATTATAATTCTTTGAAATCTAGCTTACTTAGATTTAAGATAACCGATAGTAGTAAATGTTCTTGTGGTCTCGAAGAGAACCATATATTATAGGTTTGCAATAAGTTTACTAAAAAAAAAAAAAGATGTGATAGATAAGTTTAATAAATTGAATATAAAAGCTCCGATTAACATTAAAGAAATTTTAAAAAGATTGAAAACGATTGAAATTGAGATTATAACTGAATTCTTTAATGAATGCAAGATCGATATATAAATTTTTTTTTAGTTAAAAAGATCTTAAAAAGATTCAAGCATATATTTTTCGTTATTACTTTCTATAGCTTTAATGTTTTCTATACTAGGTTTAAGTAGTTTTATTTTTGAATAAAGACATCATAAGCTGTGTTACCCTGTCCAGTTATATTGTTATTTCGCCATCTATTGGTAGCTGCAAAACTGCGAATGTATGTAAAATGGCTGTATTCTAACTGCGGATCAATAAACTGAATTATCTAAACAGTAATAGTGTAGCATTTGCCCTAACCATACTGCATATGGTAAAATGGAACAAGAGCAAGATTCTTTAGATTCTGCTAGATTCTTTCGTTTTATGCAAAAACGTTGAACTAGCCTAATTTTATTAATTTTTGAGCTGAACTATATAATTACAGAATATTGGACAACTATAACCTTGTCATTTTTTGCTTTAATGACATCTGTTGAACTCAATTTTAACATATAACTTTCCTGTAACTCTTCATCACGCAATTCTATTTCCACGTAATCCATTTTAAAAGTTTAAACTAATAACAAATACTATCATTAATCATCGATCATTAATTTCGAATCAGCTAATAATATTCATTTCAGTATTCACTACACTATTACTGTTCATAGAGCACACAAACACTATCCCAATGCTCTACTTCTTTAGTGATAGCATTTGTAGCGCGAAGTCGTGACATCAAACGCTACCGACAATGATGTCATGATAGTGTTTCATAATGCTATCAATTAATTCCCCGAACAGTGGTAGCGCTGCATAGTACTGGTAGTAAGCTTTCCGAACGTACACTAAATGTGATTCAATCTTTAAGAGATGAAATATTCAGCTCGTCCTAAAATGTCTCTGTCTGTTATATTACAAATGGAGATGCGCGAACAGCTAGTCGACTTTGTCACTGCGATAAGAACGTGACGAAGAGGCGCCTATACTATACACGCGTGCGGATTTTCCGCGGTGAATTCGCGGATCTGCTATCCACAATTAAATGGGTGAGACGAGCAATGAATCCATCGCGGCGGATCCGCCTATATATGCAGCCAGCGTTTTCTATCATTGTGACGACCATCTACTTGCATCCTTATTTGCAATATGCTAACAGAGGTTGATAGAACGGTCTCAGCATTTTACTTGCCTTGGAGCTACATTAGTAGAAGGTATAAGTTTGATTCAATTTTTCCTTGGGAACTTGTATCCCATGTACATTAGGAGGCATGCTCTATAAATGTGGCACTTCATTTATAAAGCTATCGTCATTTACTGTATTGGTTTCTGTCATCTTGATGTTAGTAAAAAGCATACTGAGGATTTGAAATAAATTTACAAAAAATATATTGAAGAAAAAATAATAATGCTGATATAAGCATATTTAGTGTTAAACGATGCAGCTTTATTATTATTATTTTTTTTAAATAAAATTGTTTTGAACTAAGAATAAAATTTATTTTATTTTACGAATAATTTATTGTTCATTGGAAATTGTTTATTCTTGGCGTTATTCTAAGCATAAAATATTATTGGGTTAAAGCATTTGTGCATTTCTTTAAGAATTCATTTTTTGTGTGTTGCACTGCGAGCATGTACTGAATATATGGAAGGATATGGCTTTATAAATCACAGAAAGCAATCAGTATAAGTTATATGTTCAACAAAGAAATAAAATTACTGGTTGCCAATAATTCACATGAGATTTCTTTGGTTACAGAAGACAAACAGGTATTTTAAGAATTTATGTACACATATTATGATAAAAAAATTTAATATTCTATATAAAATGGGGAAGATCCCGTTTACCTATAAAAGAATTGCCTACAACTTCGTTTGCATACAGTAATATTGCACACAATATATTGCATACATCACAATATTGCACACAACACATTGCACATACAACGCCTATTAGCCTAGTTTACATCATGCACTTGATATAGATACTAACTAGTAATTTTTTATTAAATTATCTTAATTTTGGCGACATTTGTAAAATTAAACATATAGGTATGTAATATGTGTATTTAAGTAATTATTTTGATGCGTATCCCTGGTGAAAAAATGTCTGTGACAATTTCGCTGAAAATGTCTGAAATCATTTTTCAGATATAACATTCAGAGACTTTTTCAAAAAAATTAAGGAATTATCAGCGAATTCTCCGAAAATAATCCAAGTGTCTAAAAGTTTGAATTTTGCTGAAACTTTAAAATTCTATGTTTCTGAACATAGAATTTTCATAATTTCTTACTTTTCAGACTACATTTTCAGCGAATTCTTCCAAAATCGTCTCCAAGAATTTAAAAATCTTTGAATTTTACTGAAACTTGAGAATTCAATAATGTTTCTGAAGATAGAATTTTCATAGTTTCTTATTTTTCAGATGTTTCAGCGAATTCTTCCAAAATCATCTCTAAGAATTTAAAAGTCTTTGAATTTTTTTACTGAAACTCGGAAATTCAAAGATATTATTATTTTCTAAGTTTGAGTTTTTAGAAGTTTTCGGAGATTTTTTTTCAATTTTTTTTATGTCACACAATGTCTTTATACGAAAATGTTTTCAAAAATATGAACATCTTGAACAATATGAACAATCTGAATCTCTTCAATAGTAAAATACGAGGGCAAGTCAATAAGTTTTTAGAAAAATATAGTAAAACATATTTTTTTTGATCGATTCATTTTTATTTCTCAATATAGTTTCCTTTCAGCTCGATACACTTGATCCAACGATTCTCCAACTTTTTCAAGTCATCCGAATAATATGATTTGTCCATCTCTTCAAAATAAGCCTTCGTTTCAGCGATGAGCTACTCTCTGGTGGTGAATCTTTTTCCTCCCAATCATTTCTTCAGGTTTGGAAATAGTCGCAGGAGGCTAAATCTGGCAAATATGCTGGAGAAGCAATTCATAACGGAATTCGTTGAATTTGACCATCGATGCT
>Ga0157364_1004318_pt1 | contig 14158 bp, 6 predicted proteins | sample AttsexASBM2_FD_111476 | JGI IMG/M metagenome (GOLD analysis project Ga0157364, IMG submission 111476) | Fungus gardens microbial communities from leaf cutter ant in Ribeirão Preto, State of São Paulo, Brazil - Atta sexdens ASBM2 | ecosystem: Host-associated > Fungi > Mycelium > Unclassified ... | reverse complement strand
TCTCTCTCTCTCTCTCTCTCTCTCTCTTTTTCTTTTTCTCTTGGATATATTCTTGGTTCGTTGTGGCCTTTCCAGAATAAAAGGAAAAACGAAAAGAAAAAGAAAACCACGGCGACGATGGCATCGTGTCTCCCGTTTTACGGCACGTTGAACCTGTCAGTGCGAGTACGCCGGATTAACCTGCACTCGTTAGTAGACCGCATTAATGCGCTCCTAACGTCCACCCGGTTTCTCTCGATAAACGAAGATTGAATTATTTACCATCGCGCGCGACCGGTTAGCCGACCGATTGCGGAAAATCGAAACGTCGCGTACCACATAGATACGCGCGAAAATACGAACTGGATGTAGAAGTCTGAAGGAAAGACACGACTCGTTCTGAGAGAGTTATTTGTAAGTGATTTAGGCTGCTTTTCGATCGTCCAATCGAAAGAGACTAGTTTTCTCTTCAACCCACACCGAAGCGATTTGACATTTTAAGCTAGATCCATTTTTCGAAGATCATTATCTCGATTTCTCAGCCCATAACCGAATATAAGGCGAACTTCGCCGAGAGGAACCGCAGCTTCTCTTTCTCTCTAGTCTCCCTCTTCTTTCTCTCGAATCTCATGCGATATGTATCGCATATGAGTAATCGTCGAGTGGCGAGTGGCCGTATTATGAATGGTTTTCCGTTCGTTCGCCGATGTAGCTATACATCAGACCGTTAATTACGCAAATGAAATGTGTATTATACCGAGTGTCAACAATTCACGCGTACGCGTACACGTCCGGTCTTCTCAGTTCTCCCAAGCCGCGAATTAAGCTCTTCCTCGCGGATCATCGCGCGGAATGTTCCCACTTCCCCGCGATCCCCGCCGGTCACGCAGTGCTTCGCAATGCTTCGCAATGCTTCGCAATGTTTCACAATGTACCCGCGCGCGGGAACGGTATAAACGAGCAAATAATTAATTTGCTTCATATGCACCGGACGATTACCCCTGCTGTGTAAAACCGCTCGCAGCGTATAAAAGCGCATTTCACGGTGCGGTTATGGCGAATAATACCCCGTAACTAGCTGCCGCGCTGTGCCGTTTCCACGACGGAGGGCACAGGTGGGGTGAGAGGAATCTCATTACCGGTGGACCCGTTAAGGTTGTAATGTAATGATACGTGAGTAGCACGTAGCATTTTTCATATGTAATTAAGACGCTGATATGCAAATCGTTCCCGAAAAAGATAGCTAGTCTCCTACAATATAACATGATTCGCACAATTGCTAGAAAGAAAGAAGTAGAAAGAGCGCGATTTTTCATGGGGACCGATGGAACGATGCGTTTTACAGTTGGTGATGTTTCTCGTGAGATCAGGAAGTTTCCTGCTTCTGAGAAATTAGGAGAATCAACGATCATTAGGCCGTACGTATCCGCAATGCGTTTCTCGCTCTCGAGCAATCCGACAATTCGCTGTCTCGCCATTAAATATGACACTAACAACGCTCGGTTTAACGGCGACGAGCGTTTGTTTGAGCACCACTGCACCGCGAAAGTCGGGGAGGATACGGGCGGCCCAACGCGATGGTGGGAATACACGTGCACGACCGTGCTGCACGAAAATTCATATCCACCATGGCAGGCAGGCAGGCAGGCAAGCAGGCAGCATATAAAGGCGAGGCACGACCGTCGAAATATATTTGCGCATACATTTTTTCCCCGAGCGCGAGCGGTACAATATCCGGGAAGAGATACCCGCCACCGAATAAAAAGGAATCGTTGCGGCCTGAAATAAAACGTACGATTTTCAAATACATTATCGAACGAATTCTTGTTTACGGCACTCCGAAAGGCCAGGCGTAGATATCATTTGCTTACCGGGGGACACCTCCGTCGAGATAAACGTGCGTCGGATGCCCCGCGTGGAAGGAGGCAAAGCCTACAACGAAGCGTCTCCTGCGAGGATCGCGGGTACGCCTCGCGTCGTGAATAACAAGTACGATGTTATTACGAGCGACAAATAAACGCGTTTTGCCAGTTTCCCTCTCTCCCTCCTTCGCCATTCGATGTTCCGTCTCCGAATCGAGAATATTTATGCGCGATAATAAAGAGTCGCGCGTTTAATAAAGATATCGTATAATTCGCGCTCAAATCGATAGAACATATCCCGCGACGTATCCCGAAGTTTTGTAGGATTAAGCGTGCTCTCATCAATCGCTCTTCAAGATCGCTAAGTAATGTCGTGTAGTTCCACGAAAAGAACGAATAACGGAAACTATTCAACAATGCTCGGTACTAAGTATGTTCTGATGCCCGTTTCTATCAATGTGGATTAATTTTAATCTCGGTTCGATTTAATTTTCATCTTCTTTTAATTCTTAGAGCTAAACAAAAGTTAGAGCTAAAATAAAAAGTTAGTTAAATCAAAGTTAACACTTCGTTGACATACTGTGAATCATCCAGAAAATTATTTTAATTCTCTGAAACTCAATTTTTTTTTATTTTGTAGAACAAAATATGTTTATAAAAAAAAAAAATCTGTTTTTTTCAATTCCCAAAATAGCCTGTATTCAATATGCAAAATAAATACCCTTTATCCAAAACCAACTTACAAACTAATTTTTTTTTCAAAGTATCATATCTGAACAACAATTCTGTAAATTTTTCACTTTTAATATTGAATTTTTTAAAAGTTACAATTTTTCAAAGATTTTTCTCTCGTTTTTCTCTATTCACTGAACTGAAGAATTTTTAGAAGAATTACAAAAACTGTAATGAAATTTCAATCAAAAACTATTTGAATTCTACATACCTTAAAATTGACCCATAATTTTTCATATTGATAGAATTTTTTAAATAAGAATGTCAGTTGTTTAAACATTGCTCTGGATGTGTGCCACCCAGTGTGTCAAAAAGCGAACCGAAAAAGAGGTGTGTCAACGAAGGATTAAAATTAAACTACATTGGTAGAAATAAAAAAAATCGAGTTCCCAAAAGAAAAAAACGATATTTTAAATCGATATTTTTGTGAAGAATCGTTTCTTTTTCAACCAAAGATCGGTTTCAAATTAATCTTTTGCAAAAATCGATTTTTAATGGAATTGAAGTAAGTCGAAACGTGTATGGACTTTATACAAACATTTTATATTAAAAATGAATTCATAAACATTTCCATTGTTATATTTGCGCAAGTACCACGCTGACTCCTACTTTCTTTACATTGTTTTAATGAACCGAAGATCGCACATCCCTACTTGATATCGAATACGAATACGAGTAATCGCATAACTCACGTCGTTTCGCGAGTAGACGCAGTCGATCAGTCTTAAAATCACTCTATACGAGTAGCGAAGCAATAATTAATACGTCGAAATATACCGCTACGGTCGACACGGCCAGGTCATTTGTAATTCAACGGACGTTAATGCCCCGATGATAGACGGACGAGTGCGTGGTGAGTTGAGTATCCACAAGTCGTAATTGTGAGTTACTGTTAATCCTTTAACCTTTCTCTACTTTCCCTCCGTTAGGAACGGTTTGTCCTCGCACACGAAGATTCATGGACCGTGGCTGTCGACGCGTTTTAGTCGGTCCCATTGTCGGACCGTTTAAGAACGCTCGAAGAAAATCGCGCAGCAGCCGTCTACCTGTGTGGCTAAACGAGCCGAAGGCTTAGTTGGAGATAATCTGAAGAATATGCGGATATATTTGTATAACTCCAAGCGATTCATAATCCGACATGAAATCATAATTCAGAAGACCTTTATGCCGATATCTCTGAATTAAGAAATTGTTAAATTCATCAGGGATCATTCATACACAAATTATAATTAAATGGCATATTTCAAGAGAATCTCATTTCTTTTAGATTTTTTATACAAAACTTTATATAAATATAATTAAAAATAGAAAATTATTATTCGAGCTCATATAATGTATAATTTTATTTTATTAGAGATAATTAAATTATCATTAATCTTTAGTCGCTAATTATTTAAATAAAGTTGTAATAAATATATACATTATACTGCTATTACTTTAATTCGCTCTTCTCTTCATTTATCATCTTGAGCAACTTATCATCTTTCCTTAAATCCTTTCAATTAAGAATTTATAAGTTCGTTATTTCAACTATATGTCCATACATATTATTACTTTTATTCCTATTATATTTTAGGCTTAGGCAACATTATGTTGATGCCTCATCTTTTAAAAGGCATCAACATAATGTTGCCTAAGCCTAAAATATAATAGGAATAAAAGTAATAATATGTATGGACATATAGTTGAAATAACGAACTTATAAATTGCTGCTTAAGCCTAAAATCTTATTATTTGCATTTCAATACTGTTAGACATCAAAAGAGTAATGATAACCAAATCCGTTAAGTTAAATAATATTTTGTTATTTTTAACTTCCATTTAGTCAAAGTATAAATTAATCTATTTCTGTGGTTAGTTTCAAAATAAACATCGTCCATATTAATATATGCTTAGTAAATAACAAACTTAATACATTTTCTTGAGTTAAATTATGTTGGGTTGTGTGATAATTCAAAATAAATAAATTTATTATTCTTATATTGGAAAAAAATATACATCTAAAGATCTGTAAAAGGAAGCTTAGGACAATTTGACCTCACAGCTTGCTTTGTCAAGGAAAATAATTAGCATTAGTCACAAAGAAAAGAACAGTAAAGTGCACGAGATTCAGTAATTCAAAAGGAGAAAATGTCACAGTAAGTGCACAAACAAGCCACTCGATTACAATCGAGAGATCTAAACTGCGATAAATAAGATTTCAAAATACTCTGATGACTTATTGGGCAATTAACATTCGCATATTTTGCGCGGGAAGAGTAAAAAGCGCAAGTTTCCAGGAAACTCTGGCAGGATGTTAACTCGAGATCGCAGGTGAAGGACACCGCCAATATAAGTAGGTACTGAACGATGCTCTTAGCGTTTCCTTTCACCGACAATGCTATGGGTATCATTTCTTTTGCAAATTATAGCGAGCAGCGAAAGCTAGCGGATGGGACGAGGAGGCGAAGTATGAATTTTCGCGTAGCGAGCTGTTAGCGCGTTTAAGCGAGTCGCCGCCTCCCGCCTCCACGGTCACTACGTATCCCAGATGGAAGTCGCCCTTCTTTTGCGCGCGAGCGTGGACGCGCATTGTGAAAAATTGCGCGGCTACATTGTGCCGTAATTGCGCCCGTAATCAAGATACGCGCGCACGAAGAAAATCGCCGAGCGTGGACGGAACCGCGACGCGACGAAGGGAGACCACGGTCCCACGCATCCTACGCTCATCATCGGTCGACTCCCGGCATCCTGCGCTAAATGCAATGCCTGCGACGCGTCGCGGTGTACAACCGGTCTTAAATGCGAGAGGCGTCGCAGCGCTTTGCAAAGCATGACCCAGTGACACCAGGATGACACACCTCTTCTGTCCGATCTGCTCTTCTTTCCACGATCAATTTGGGTTATCTTATTTCTTTTTAGCTCGCAAAATTCACATGTTTCTTCGCTATTTTTTTTTAATTATGCGGGTGAGTAAAATAGCAAGAAAGAGAAAGGGAGACGAAATGTGTCAAACGTAACTGGAAGTAATTATATTCCGAGAAAGAGGGCTGAGCCACCTATAATCACGGTTCTAGCACAACAATGTCGACCTGTAAGCGAAGAAAAATCGTGTGAAAGTTTCTCGACGGGAGCGAGAAACGAAGCAAAGAAAGCCGATCCGAAAGACATCGGTGACCTTTTGGTCGAACGCAAATCGCGCATTCCGCTGATAATCGCCACTATTATCTGATGAGTCGCAGGACTGACGCGAGTCTCTGTTTCGGGATGTATGTATAATGAATCGTGCCACCTTTCTACACGAATTCCAACTTCCAGGTTGAACGCTCGCGAAGAAAATGTCAGACCCATAACGGTCGCGATGCAGCGAGGTTTGCTGGCGACAGCATAGCACTGAACGCGCATCTGCATACGACATCGACGTAGAATTGCGGTAGAAAAGCACCGTGAGATAAAAAAGACAGTAAGGATCACTCGCGACTTTATATCGAAAATACTTCTTATACGTATATTTTTATGATCTTTTACAGGGTCCTTAAACGCTTTTGATGAGTTGTAATGTAGAATAAAGTACCTATAAGCCACTGCCGTTTAAGACCGCTTGTAAACTGAAGCCAGAGAATAAATTTGCGGAATATATTGTTTTCGTGATGTTATTTTCTAAAAAAAAAAAAGAAAAAAATTCCGCCTTATAACTCAGTTTCCGCCAGTTTCAGTCACAGAAGTGCAGCAATAGCAAAATGTGAGAAGTTCAGCCGATCGTTCTATACTGGATCCGCATTCCTATCGACGTTTAGACCCGCGTTTAACGCTAATGTGTGATCGCGTGGTTTCAAGTCTCCTTCGCCGAAGATTCGAGAAACCGCTAACGCCAATTGCAATTGCACTCATCGAGTAATCGAATGCATCGAACGAATGTGCTTCAACGTTTAAACGTTCTAAAGTTTCTGAAGCGAGGACTGAAGTCTGGCTCGCCGTATCCATGTTCTACATGTCGGAGGTGCGCACATGCACCTCGTCCTGTCCGAGACGAGTCGGGGTACATGTGCGCCTCTCTTACCCCCTCCCCCCTCCCTCCCTCCATAACTTATCGGCCACGTCGACGGAGAGTTTGCTATGCACGCTTTCTTGAGATAACCTTTCAGGCCGACAATTATTGGTAATATCGATACCGCACGCCCGTCGGCCCGAGAAGCTCACCTTCTCCGTGCCTCGAACTCACGATCCGCGCTCGAGAGAGGCTCGAGAGTTCTCCTTGTAAATTACCCTCGTCCTCCTACTCCCCCGCCATTGCCACAAGTTCCATCCCTCCCACGATCGCTGCCTCCTCCGCCGCTCTCTATCGCTTTTCTTCCTCTCTTGACTCCTCCTCCCCCCCTCCCCCTCCCCCCTCCCCCTCTCTCCCGTCACGATGATCCGTTGTTTACAATGGCCGGGTGAACCTAATGAATTTCCTCTATGCAAATAAAAAACGTGCGACAATAATTATGATTTACGGTGCGCCGTGATCCGTGGGCTGAGTAAATGTCGGCGCGAGAACACAAAATCAGGCGGACCTCGGATGACGTGTTCTCATGCGGGTGACGTTCGAGAGGCTCGCAGCATCTTTTCTAAAGTTTCTTCGCTCGAGCATTTTCTATACAAAGCCAGTCCTGCAGGGACTTTCATCAAAATGCCAAGTAACTCCTATTGTCAAAAGTCCAGACGCTTCCACCGAATTAAATTAATTGTTACGCGCCAATACTAGAAAAGTTACAACTGGTTCGATTTGTCTGTTTAATACATTTAACTGATCGTGCTTGATTAAAATTGAACGGCAAATGAAAGACGGGAAAACAGTTCAGACAACACAGGGATTATTGCTTGTGCACATTTTCGGTTATTGCAAATTTGGTTATTGTAAATTTCACAGCAACTGATTAATTATCGTGACGCTTCAGTTAGTTAACGTCGATAAACAACTCGCGATTAAATTGACGTCTCGCTGATGTTTACTGATTTTCGTTACGTTCAGTCGAACGTGTCTATAAATAAACATAAAGGTATTTGTATTTCCACGTACCATGGCTGCATTAAAATTCAAGAAATGTCTAAAGATAAATGCAAATAAATTTCTTTATAGCTCGATATCCACAGGATAAAGACTTATGGAGGAAACGGACATCCATCTAAGTTAAAGGCCGATATTTAAAGAAATGTGTAACACGATACCGTACAATCGTCCGACCGGAAAATTATTATCATAATGACCAATAGATCTATTCTGCCACGCGGTCGAACAGCAATAAGGAAATGCGGATCGGAATGTCTCGATTGAACTTATGCCTTTCTTGTCCCCCCTTCTTCTTCTGTTCGCCGATTACTGTACGCCGCACAAATAGAAGAGCATATCGAAGTACTCAGTCCAGTGCATATTCATTTGTCTGTTTCCGCTGATATTGATATTCCGCGTGCAACAGAAATTAATGCAACATTCCTGTAATAATATATCGTCTCGGAATATGCATGTACCCGCATGACGTCTTCTTTTCCTTCTCGAATTAGTCGTTTCGTGTCTTACAACCGTTTTCACCGATGTATATTAACTTTAATCTCAGTAATCAACTTACTCTTTATTTTTGTTAAATTCTAAAAAAAATAATAATGTAAAGAATAAATTGAACTGAGATTAAAGTTAATTTACATTGGTAGAAATAAGTATTAGAAGATCTGTCAAAATTTGACGATATAATAAGCGATTTCTGACTAACGAGTAATAATCGCTGTAATAATTTTATTAAAAAACGAAATATATTTGCTCACAATAATGATTACTTGATACTTTGTAGATGGAAGATGTTTGTAGTACTGATTCCTCTCAGGAAACACTAGAATAAAAAACTGTTCAAAAAGATATTGCGGGAATTTTTTTCGAAAGAACTCGAATTAATAAACGCATCTATTTAGAAATTATCTGTAAGAAGATATTTAAGAAAATTGCCATGTCATTTTAATGTAAATTGTTTTCTTTTACATTACTTTATTCTTTTATTTTGATAAACCATAATAATAATCATAAATATTGAAAAAAACATTAGTTATTAAATTTAATACTGTTAAATTCCTAATGTTCAAATTATACTTAATTTGAGTTATTTTTAATCATTTCTCTAAATCACCACTTTATACCTTTATACCTATCATTAATTTTAAAGGAGTTAAAACAATTTAACTTAAGAAATATATATTGAACTTGATTCGAATTTAGTTTATTGTTTACTAAATGAATATACATTCATATGGACGTTGTTTACTTTGAAATTAAATAATTCAATTACAAAAATGGATTGTGATTTTTATGCACATGGAAATTAAAAATAACAAAATGTTACTTATAACTCAAGAAATTTGATTTTACAAATTTGGTTATCATTACTCTTTTAACATTCAACAGTAATGCTTTCAATATATAATAACATTACATTTTTCATTATAAAACTAATATTTTCAATTCTCATTTACCCAAAAGTTTAATCACATATACGTAATTGTAATTAAAGTTTTCCTCAGGTTTCAACAGTATGCACGAGATGCAATGTCATGTGACATGCAAATGTATTACGTATGAAAAGTTCACATTGAAAGAATCGAGAGGACTGAGGACACAGGAAGAATTCCTACTTTTTATCGTACATCCTGTTAAGACATTAACATATTTCCGTGAACGACATACTTGATGAGTAACCAGTATACTAACCAATGTACGAGACATTTGCGCCGAACTCATCACTATCCCAAGGACATGTACTCATCGTACTTGACTTGGCGAAGTGCCAATTATCCTGCACGCAATGCGTGCAGCTGAGAGCACCATTTCCCTAGCCGCAAAAACAAGACGGGTTGGATGAGAAGATCTTATAGATTAAAATTTCGCGAGATGATACTTGTGCAACCGCATACAACCCGCGTGTGCAACCGGTTCACGTCGCGGCACAGCAAAACGCAAGGATATTCGTCCAACAATTACACCCTCAGAGCACCATTGACGTTTTTATGAGTCGATTATCCGTGGAAAACTGTATATTAACGTCAGCATACCAGCAGCGCGCTTTTAACTTCACGCAAACGATAAGCAGGTGCGGACAATAAATGGAACAAAGTGCTATAAGAAATAGCAGGAAAGACAAGTCGATGCGCTATATTTATCCTTTATCTAAGGGAATCAAGATCGAATTCTAATTGTAAGAATTGATTCATAAATATGTATGCGCGTAACCATTACAAATACTAAGACGCTTTATGACCAACTTTAACGATAGATCAACTATCCTTCCTCATTTCATTAAAATACATAACATCCTCCGTTTCTCTTGAAACATAGGTAATTAGATAAACGATAATGGAATTCATATAACGATGTTTCCTAATATTAACTTTTTCAGTACAAAAACTTTTCTTAAATTTTCTAACTTTTCAAATAGTTTTAAAAAGAACAATCTCGTACACATTGTAATAAAATAATTCATTTTCTGTAATAAAATAATTATCGTTCAAGTAAATATACAAGAATGATTTTTCTGAAACAATGATTTTTCTAAAAAGCTAGATTAGCTAGATGCAGAGCTCAAAATAATTTTGTTGAATCATCAAAATAATTATGTAAAAAAATTTAATATTGTAGCAACCAGTTTAAGCATCCTATATTATTTTGATAACAAAATTATTTTCAAATCTGTATTTAGCTAAATTTTTAGATATTTCAGTAAAGCTGTTTTTTTTCCCGTTATGTTACATATATTTTCTATTTACTCACACAAACACACACACACACACACACACACACACACACGTTAAAATATATTTTAGTATTTTATGTTTATTGTGTATTATACTATATGCATATTTTTTCTTTCTCACGATATTACAAATAAATTATTTCATAATATTTTACTCACAGAGAGAAAGAAAACCGGTTAACCCTCGATGTTTAATTTGTGTTTTTTACCATCTATAATAAATATAATACCAATAAAGGATGTTCGTAATTGAACTACGCGTGTTAAGAGTCGTCCTGAGTCGACCTCAATTTAAATCTTTCATTTCGAAATGAGCCAGACGGATTATGTTTCATGCAACATGACAATTGCTCGTTGCCAGCGACGAAGGCAAGAAGCTTCGTAGCAATTGAAGTCACCAATGACGTTTAATAAGTTAATGTCACCCCAAATCGCTAATCGATCGCAGACCGTGAGACACAAACCGGCAAATCGGCCTGTAATCGTTATAATTTAAATGGACGATTGTGTGGAGCATAGTAACACACACCGCAGATGGTGTATACGCGCGCGCTTCTCAGGGAAAAAATTCTTCGGAAAACGAATATACATCGACACGCACGACCACACGTACGCTCGTGCACGCAGGTAGGCACGCACGCACGCACGCACGCACGCACGCACGCACGCACGCACGCACGCACGCACGCACGCACGCACGCACAAGGCTACGGGCAGCAGAACCTTCAATTATCGTAGGCTTCGCGAGTGCCGCTATTTTTCTCGCGGCCCTCAGCTCACATGCACGCATGCACGGGCTGCTATCGAGAGGAACAGAAGAGAAGTCCCTTCACGGTCGTTCTCGTGCGACGATACGCACGACGAAAAATATCCGCGCGCGCGTCTCCTCCTCACCCGATTTGCAACCGCCGCTGCTGTACACTCATAGGGAATGCTTATGAATTATCTATTATATGCTACATCATGCTCACGACGCGGCGTGTGTGTTCCTCGCCTGTGCACCTACGCAATGCGTACCCTTCGAGTAAAAACGTCGTCGCAAAACATGATATTGCGTACCTGGGCGGTCACAATGTTGCAGCTAAATGTCGCGGGTGATTGTGAATTCTCGAAATCATAACTACGCATATAGCGAGACGAAGGTCTCTGAAAGTTGTCGACTATTATAGTCTTTCTACCCACCATAAACTGTTTAGTCTTATCGCACGTTTAATATTTGATGTTTCAGATAAGTTAAAATGATAATACAATGTGAAAACTGGTAACAAAAGTATTAAAAATATCGCATTAGAAAAAATTAAAGTATTAACAAGAATTAAAAAATATTATTTAGAAATATATTAATTAGAAAAAAGGGAGAGAAAATTTAACGAGATATCGCTCATTTGCCACAACATAACTAAAAAATTGTCATTTTGGAACTATTTATACAGAACAAGAAGAACGGAAACGTAATAAAAAAGAAAAACATATTTTATAAAAGTACATATATTTTTAATCCTGTACATTCAATTATTACTCCAAAATTATATTACAAAATTAAAATTATCAAATTTTAATGATTCAAAACGTTTAAATTTATTTTCTGAAAAGCTTTGTCTTGTTATGTTGTTGTTACAGTGAATAAGCGATATTAAATTAATTTTGCGTGTGAATATGAAGCAAAGATCAAATAATTATTACTTAAAACAAAAAAATATATAAAAATAATCATTTAAATCTGCGCGTATAATTACACAGAAAACAAATTTAGCAGATGAAGAGCATTTACAAATTCAAGTGTGCATTTAACATCACGTGCATTTTGAAGCGATAGTGATTAAAATCGTTTGATTCAACAGTTTCAAGGACCCTTTCACAGCAGAGGCTTTTGAAACAATTGGAACAATGTAAAAGCTTCAGATATATTTCAGTTTGATATTTGAAATGTTTCACCGAGTTAGATTAATTTTCTCTGTAATGTTTCATGGCAGGCAACACGAATCGACTGTTAGATGACGTTACAATTCGTCTTTTATTTTCTCATGGTAAGTCGGTTAAATGATTTCACGTCTAGATTAGCGAGACCTTACATTTAGCTGAATGCTATTGCATTGAAGTAGCTCGTCAAGTTGTGTACACGATGCGCATCGCGAGTAGGAGAACTAGTAGTTTGACACAAAAAGTTACTCGAACATAATGTGGCTAACCTGTTTCATATGGTATGTGAGCATGGATAGGATATAGTTTTTCAATAGGCTTTTTCTCTTTCTCATTTCCTATTACATGACTTTTCTGTTAGTAATATGTACATAATATATAATTATTTTTTTTTATTTTGATAATACACCTACATTCACCGTCCGAATCCATCACCCGTGCATCTATTTCTGTATTACTTAAATCTATTTCAGTAAGAAAATTTAAGAAAATAAAAAAATAAGCTGAATATTTTACATATCAAATATCGAGTCAAACATCATTGAAATATTCTAAAATTTTTTACTGCACACGTATACACATTTTATTACGAAAAATTACTGGAGGCAGCAACAATTAAGCGATGTTATTATGTTCTGCTAGACGCAGAATAATAATAACAGCTATTTCATGGAAGTCTATTATAAATTTAATAAATATTTCGAAGTAGATACTGCATTTACGACCAATTTAAAAAACTGCATTTTTTAAATTTTGCTTAACTACAATAATTTCCCCAGAGAACTAAAGTGCGTTAAAAGAAAATAGTTTATAAAAATGAGTTAATATTTTTCTTCTCCATGCACATTTTTAAATAAAGATATTCATCGTCTTCTTTCTATTAGTATTTTCTTCACTTTTTAATTAATAATTAATTAATAATGTCCAATTAATAACTAATCAATTATGCCATTCAGTCATAACATTTATCGTTTCGCAAAATAATTTATAAATTTAATAAATCTTTCTGATTAAATATTGATACACTTACATTTCATTTCCATCATAATGATGTCAATTTTGTATCTCATCATCTTTTTAGAAAAAAAAATCGTCGAAAAATTCAAAGATTAATTTACAGTCGTTGCGAAACAACATTGTGCAATCTTTCCATATTCGCGAAATTGCAAGTCGTGAAAATGACCGATAATGCGTTAAGCAGGCCGTCTACATGCGCAAAGTTGTTCACATTGCGAGATACAAACGGGACCCTCGAGGAAGGTTGAATGCCGCTCCATGCAATTTCGTTGTTCTTACAATAAATCAATGTAAAGCACACGCGAATATTTATTTTCACCAATTCAATTCTGAGATATATATCTGACGGCTTTCTCGCGTGGTTTTTTCTTGATTTACGGCAGTCGCCATGTCCGGCAATCCATTAATATTTCGGATAAGGTTACCTTGCATCAGACTGGGATGCAAGGTAACGCGAACTCCTTATATCACTCTTCTTGCCGTATTCGATCCCCCTTGTTGATTATTATGGACACGGTTCTCTCTCTCTCTTTGCTATATTTCGCTTCTGCTTCGCCAACCTGCTCTCATTGCCTTGTTGCTTCAAATGGGCGTTAACTGAATATTATTAACTCGTACGAACTCTATTGCGTTATTGCGATAGATATCTTTTTAATCGTGCACAGTCAATGTCTTTATATACCATATAGTATGCGCGCCTAAAGAAACGTATAATCAAAATTCTTTCTCGATATAATTTTGGATATAGAATTCAGCTAAAAAAAAAGAAGATTCTAAAGCTGTAGCTCACATGTAGTAATTTCGCGATTATGATTAGCGATTGGCGATTACTTTTCAGCCAATTAGAGCAAAGTGGTCATACTCTAAAAAATATGTATGGATTTAACATCATGT
>Ga0157364_1004317_pt1 | contig 14158 bp, 10 predicted proteins | sample AttsexASBM2_FD_111476 | JGI IMG/M metagenome (GOLD analysis project Ga0157364, IMG submission 111476) | Fungus gardens microbial communities from leaf cutter ant in Ribeirão Preto, State of São Paulo, Brazil - Atta sexdens ASBM2 | ecosystem: Host-associated > Fungi > Mycelium > Unclassified ... | reverse complement strand
TTCCTAAAAATTTCAATCATGATTGGCGAACAACGATGTAAAATAGGCAGGAGGAACGGATTAGGAAAGTGTCGTATGTAGGTCATACGCGAGAATTAGCACTAACTAGTTGAGTGAGTTTATATTAAGCACAAATTTATTCTCGTGAAAGTACTAATATCGCTGCTTTCTTCGGCGGTGAATAAACAAATTAGGGCTGTGCACAGAAAATACCCGTATTTGCGATATCGCGCGCGCTGTTATTACGAGGTAGTTATTAACCATTCATCTGCTTGCCTATTGTTTGCATCTTGGTGGGTGTATCATTTCAACAATTAGCTCTTGTACATTCATCTGTGCGGCTTTATTCATCTGTGCGATTTTTTATTAGTCCTTGTTTGCTCTAAATGAATTATAAAGAGAAGAGCTAATCGCTAGGTAAAAAGCAACGGAATGCATCCAAGCACAAATGAGAAAAAAGAGAGGCGAGAACTTTCGTTTCGTTCATTCACATGTATTTCCAGCGTGCATGGTGCGAATCTTTTTCGTTCTTTTTCTTTTATCCTACTTCGCATTCCCAACGGTACGAAGCAAAACGGATCAATACTATGATTTTACTAACCCGCATAGCAACATAAAATGCATGTAATAACTGCATAAAATTATGTATTTTCATACACGTTTCACTTATCTTTCGCATCATACATAAAAAGTAGGAAAAAGACTCCGGATAAATAAATGTAAAAAACAATTTTATACGTGGTAAAAAATATTTTCTTTATTCTTTTATCGTGATAGTTCGTTTTGATAAACTTTTTTATAAAAACATTTCATAAGCATTAAAGAAGCGGTCAGCGCATGAACGAATGGACGGAATATATGAAGGCGTAGGATGAGGTATGAGAAGAAGCAGAATAAGCAGGAGAGCGAGAACTCTCAGATACGGAGGCTTCACTTCGTGGGGGCCTTGACCTGACCTCGATCCTCGGACGAGTTCACTCTCGCCGACGTCGATGAGAGGAAAGTGTTCCACCACCAAGAGTACGCACGGCTGCCACCCAGCTCAATGTACCATTCGGATTAGCGTTTTAGTTTGCGATGCTATGTGTAAGTTAATTTATATATGATATACATATATAATGCTAAGAATAGCAGAACATTCAGATTTGCTTATCATAAAGAAACATTTGACAACATCGGAATCTAACGTGTGAGGAAAATAAATGTTTCTTGTGCGAGACGAGAAAAAAAAATAGCGGGAACAAAGTGAAAGTTGCACTTGAGACCCATTGTATATTATGTACTGTCGCGAGGAAGGAAAAACTGAAAGAAAGAAAAGAGACAATAGTATTTTAGAGCAATAAAAATATACACAGAAATAATTAACATTTTCATCAGTTGTTTCTACATCACGATAGTTTATACAAAAAATGTATATGTTTATAAATTAAATATTAAAGTTTTTTTTTTTCATGTTCTCATACTCTTCGTATCTTATATCTCTATCTGAAAAAAAACAAAAAATGTTAAGCGTTTTTATACATTTTAGACAATAAGAACAAAAAATATACCTGTATAAAATATGTTTTAAAGAAAATGTTTTCTAAATGTTTTTGATTTGACATATCTTTTAGATATGTCAAATTTTTTACTTATTCTAACATAAATTTCATCAATTTAATAAATACAGTAAAAAAACAATTGTAGAATTGATTTTTAGACATCATTTTTAAATGAAGATTTCATTCATTTAGATAGCTTGTTTCGTGTATTAAAATACCGTAAGCACATTCTTCGATAAGACAAGTTCGTGACTTCATGAGAACGTAAGCTGGACCGATGCAGAGATTCGTTTGACCATCTTCGAACTTGAAGCGCGGAGAAAGTCAGTCGCACATCCGAGTTCTTTCCTTTGCGCATGGATACTCTGGCAGCGATGAAATACTTTTGGATATGTCTCCTCCCTTTTTCCATCTTTTTTTCTAGACAAGAAGCCTTCGGGTCACGGTGATGTGAAATCGCGAGGTAAGGCAAGGTGAGACGTAGCGAGGCGCGGCTTGTCCTCCTGAAGGAAACCTCTGGCTTGGGCCCAACTCACACACATGATCGAACCACAGTGATGCACGCACATTCCATGTGAAAAACCGTTAAATGTTCCGTGCGACAGAGTTACTGGAATACATTAATTTCAAAGATCACTGACTGCTTATCATATTGATCTTAACTTAACAATGTGGTGTTTAAGTAGGATTAATATAATGAATGAAGGACAGAAAACGAAAAAGAAATAGACAAATAGGAAGAGAAAGAGGGTAAGCGGAGCAGAAAATTAAGAGGAATGCAATATCACAAATACATAATCCAAAAGTAATTGTCATCAGCGAAAATCGAAATATATTATTGGGAAACTATAACTATAGTAATAAAGTTAATCTAAAAAATATGATCCCATAATAAGAGCGAAGCTTCGGTAAGCGAGGAATGTCACAATTACGATAATAATGAATGAGTCGCGGTGCGATTTCTTGCAAGACTATCATCGGCTCGTATAAAATTATAAGCACATTGGAAAGTTGTAGAGGTCTACGCGAATGAAGTATCATCTACTTGGTAGTATAGAAGTACTCGGTGAAATATACTTTGAAAGTGAAATCATAAACTAACTTGAGTGTTTGGTCAAATATGATTGACTATCGATTTCTCTATTAACATAATATAATAATATTACTTTTGCAAATGGTGCTTGCAAATGAGATTTTTTGAAATAAAAGTAGTGTTAATTAGAGATTCTAAGATACATTCCTTTTTTTAAAGTTGAAGCTCAAGTGGAAGTACATTATTACAATAGAGATACAATTCGATAATAAATTAAATATGGACAGTCCTCTTATTCTGTCCTAGAAACTAATTATGACAAGTGACTCAATTTGGCAAGTCATCTTAAGAGTCATCCGGAGAGAAGACTACGCCAAATAATTTATGCTACCACAGATAATTCATCTTTAATGCATAGCACATTGCACATGTGTCTCTTTGAAAGTTCTGACAAGTAGGCAATTCCTGTCGCAGCTGCTGTATCTTCACCATTGCATTTAGCAAATAAAAAACAGGACGTAACACCTAAATCTTTCGCGAGAGTAGTCTCGCACAAATTTCCATAGTTATTTGCATAGTGGTTAGCGCGAAATCGCTAAATCAATAAGAATCTCAATCAGTGGCACGTTAGTGAATGATACCCAATGACGTCGAACAAATTGCTTTCTTATTTTTATCTTTATTTTTAATCTAAATTCCAAGAGGACATTCCGCATTCCATCTTGCTATCTGTGCTTTTGGCTCGTGCCAAAATTCTCGTCGATCCTTCTCAATTTGATTGTGATCTGATCTTGGAGATCCGGAGGAAGAGGCCAGTAATGCGTAAGTACATCTATCTCTCATTTTCACCATCTCTCTTCTTTCTTTCTCATTTTCTTCCTCTCACGAATGTGCGTCTGTATGCGCATTACGCACACGTACAGGGCGGGTTTGTCGACAGTCAACACACCCGTTGTGTACACAAACAGCCTAAGTAGGCACACAGGCACACGGAGAAGAGAACCGGTGGAGAAGGACCGGTGTGGAGGCGCGTATTCGCAACGCGAGACGTATACGACACAAACGACCGCCTGGAGGAGAACCAATAGCTCGTATGGGTTGTAACCCGGCAGCAGGCGGGGGCCATCCGGTGGGGGCCATCAAAATTTCAAAAACGTACGCGGGCCCCTTTCGCGACGAGGATAAAAGGCAGCAATCGCGATTCTTTCGGGCAGTATCGATACGATCGCCGTACTCATTCGAGCGTTCACGTGCGAGAAAAAACAGAATCGAGATCGACGAGAAAGCGCGAGGAAGAGAAGGAGAAGAAGTGAAGATAAGTTTCGAAGAGTTGGAGTAATTGATTCGATTCGGTGTTTCCTTCATTGTCTGGAAGATTCATCAAAATGTTCAAATTCGCGGTAGTCGGCGCACTCTTCGTGGTATCCGCTCTCGCTGCACCGGCCTCACAGGATATGGGGGTGGCACCGCCATCCTCGATCCTCGAGGAAGCTCTCGACGTGTACGCTTCCTGTTCCGGGGAATCGAGTATTGCGGTGTGTCTCAAGATGAAGGCCCTGCGCTACGTCGATCGTGCCGCTCGTTCGGCCGACATCGAGATCATTGACGGATTCAAGATCGTACAGACTGAAGATGCCAAAAATAGGTAAGGGATCGCGGGAATTTACTCGAGGTAGTGATCGGTACTTACGGTAACTGACCATCGAATTATATAATGGGCGATATAGAATGAAATTAGGACATAAAAAATAAAGAAGAGCCCCTATTCTTGAAAAGTATCGCATACGTAAAACTAGGGAAATATTATAATATACGTTATGTATACTATAGTATTTCCTTATAGTTTTTCATATTTTTTTTCAAGAATAGGGACCCAGATCTCTAACAGCACAGACCTTCAAAGGACATCTTTAGGACGTCCATGAGTCCCTTGAACAGCCTAAGGACATCCCCAGGATGTATTCTGGATAAAGTGTGTTATTAGGGGTGATTCGTGTAGTGAACGCATGAATTTATATTCAACATATATTTTTTAATAAACTAAAGTGCATGAATTTATTTATATAATATAAGCCAAACTATCACTATTTGATTACCGAGCTTAGATTGAGTAATTATTTTGTATTGTAATATTTGATCATTTTTAGATTTAAATTTGCTTTGAGTGTGATTTTAAGAAGAATAAATTGTAAAGAGAAAAAAAGAGACAAGTAGAGAAGAATTTGTAAATTTATAATAAATAATTTATAATAAATATTTTAAAAAAATGAACTGTATAGAGAATTAATTCTTTACTTTCACTTAATTACTATTGTAATTAATGAACATATAATTTGAATGCTATTTGATTCTACTTGACTCTACGGTGTCCGGTTGTAAAATTAACACAAAAAGTTATTAACGAAGATAGCTTGATATGCTCGACATGTATATGATATAACAAACATATTTTTTTGTTTTCAGCCGAGCTGACAATGCAAGGTCTCTTAATGACATTGAAAATACTTTACCTGTTGAGACCGAAGCCAAGGAAGCTGCAATTGATCAGGCCATTGTCGACAGAGCCGCCAAATTTTTATCCACGCATACTGTTGAATTGAGTCTTCCCGAAGATGTTTCTCGCTCTTTTGATGAAGGTAAAATTAAATTAAATTAATTTTTTATTTAAAAAAGAACGAGAGAAGAATGTTCTTAAAGTTTTAAAGTTCTATCATTGACTACTTTTTAATTAAAATACGCATGAATTTTATTTGAAATTTTAAGATATAAATGAAAAAAGTTTGGATATGACCATAAATTATAATATGTCAAAACAAATTGTAGAGCTTATATTTCGGAATTATGTTTCAGCTCGTGGCAAGAAGAAGAAAATCGTTAAATCTCTCTTACCCATCCTTCTCCTTCTAAAACTGAAAGCTGCTGCTCTTATCCCTATTGCCCTTGGTGCTTTGGCTTTGATAGCTTTCAAAGCCCTTGTCATCGGTAAGATCGCTCTCATCATTAGCTTGATCATCGGTCTGCAAAAACTTCTTGCCTACAAGAGCCAGAGCTACGAGGTCGTCGCTCACCCCGTTCATGATTATGGACACGATGTGCACCACGACCACGGTCACGGTTGGGCGAGATCATCGGCTGGTTCTGATCTCGCATACAAGGCGTACAAACCTTCCGAATAGCTCAAAGTTACGCACAACTTCTTCCCTTTCTAATTTTCTACATTCGCCAAAGTGATCGTCCATAATCCATCGATCACCTGAGGGTGGCGTGACTCAACTTCTCAGGGATCCGTGAACAAGTTCAGCTCGACAACAAAGACATTTATCTTACGATATACAAACGACTATACTGAACGTAATTTTATGTGGACGGATAAAGGACTGTAAGATACAGACGGTTACTGGATTTTGCGTGAACTGGATTTAACGGTACGATGACTCGACGACTTGGACGACGATGCCGTAATTGACAATCAATAAGGATACTACGATAGTTGTGGTTCAATATATACATTACGGCAAATCTATGACGAAGCTTATCACTTTACCAACATCAACAGAATATTGTGCTCAGAGATTATGAGAATCTCGAAAGACTCTCAAATAGTGGAATCCTGTCAGAATGGTAAAAGTCGCGCCCCCTCCGTCATACCCGTGCGGTATCCTTTCAGAATCCTCCGTGTCTATCATATGCGGAACGACTCGTAGTCAGTACTCGCACGGGATCACCAGATTTAATCCAATGATTATTTATATACCGATCACCCCATTTTGGGATCATCATGTAACTTATCATATTATTTATAAATAAATTGTAATTTTTATATAATATTAAAAATTGACTCAATTTTATTTCTTTCCAAATATTTCTCTTCCATATTACGCAAATCCTTTACCAAAAAAATACAAATTCCAACAAATATAATAAGACTATATTGATATAAGAATTTTTGAAACCATATTACAATAATGATAAACTACATATAAGATTATGGAAAAAAAATTAATTGGGTACAGCAATCCTACAATTTGCTATACGAATTCAACATCGATAGCTAAAAAGATTTGATGGTTTAATAAATCGCTAATATTATTCAGCTGTCAACTTTGCTATTTTAACATAGAAAATTGACTGTCTATATATTACGATTGTACATTTGGTGAGCCAATGAAGTTTTTAGCTGTTTTTTATGATATAGATATATTTATATATCTAATTTTATCAGAGTTAAAAAATTATTTTGAAGTAGTGATGTCTGAAAATAATATTATTTAAAAAATGAGAAATATTTTTAAAAATGAGAAAAAGATTCGAAAATATATCACGATTCAAAAACTTAATCTAATATTTTAAATGTCTTGCTGGATGACAATCTTTAGATCTCGTATGTTCCAGATTTACGCAAATTTCGGCAATTATATCCGCGCTACTTGTGTTCCCAATTTTTCTTGCTCAGCCATCAAGCCTGTCCTATCAATCTGAAGATATAACGATCTTTTGGACACTCCATTCTTCGACCAGAGGAAATTACCCTTCTCAGTGCATCCGGTGTATCGACCAAGCACAAAATACAAACGAAGTATACTTTCGCTACTTATAAAATCTTCCGAGTGAAACCAATTGTTCTGTCGTGTGTGAACGCCCTCTTGTCGCCTATATAGGTAGGTGCAGGAACAGTATGAACAGTATTTTACGGGAACTTGATTACTCTACATCTCGTCCTTATAAGGATTTTTTGTTACAATCTTAAAAAATTGAAGAAACAAAATTATGATAGTTCAAAGATGTGAAAAGCATTCTAAAAGTCAAAAATTTTTAAGTGTCTGTTATCTTACAGTGCGGATTATTTTTTGTGCTTTGGAATAAGTTTAAATAAAACGGCTGTGCAAAAGTTTTTATAAATTTCCTAAAATCCTTGTATCTTTCTTCTATTTATTTTAATTCTTATAAATTTTTAATCAATGTTTAATTTTATCTAAACACATTTATACGATCTGAGAGATCGGTGCTCCGAAGATGAAAAGCGAACTCCGTTATTTAAGTTTGCTCGTTCTCGTGTCTACGAGTTTTACAGTGATCATGGAGCCCAAGGAACATATCACTTTAGACGATGAACATTCCTATAGCTTTAATGAAGTTCTTGGTTTATGTCTTGCAAAAAAGGAACATGGTACATTCGAATGTATAAATCGTGGCATTTTAAGTACCTTGCAGTCATTAAACGATAAGGATAGTTTGGAGTTTGGAAAGATGCAACTTGACAGAGCGGAGGGCTACGGTAGAGATCTTTTGGATCTAGATTATGATCCAAAAGATTTTGGAAATGTTGTAAAGGCAGCTGCCAGACTTATGGAACGCCGCAATGTCAAGTGGAATTTGGATAATATATATCCGGGATTACAGATGCGTATTGGACCAATGCTAAACGGAAACGGAATATTGGAATTTGTTATTAATGAAAGAGTTCCTTCATACGGCGATAGGCAGACTAGTACAGGTACAATATTATTTCTGTAAAAGCTACAATATTATTTCTGTAAAATTAATTAAAATTAATTTTAAATTTTGATTATCTTCAATAAGCTTGATCGTATCTACTTATAATTTAGAAATAAACGTCAAGAAAAATTTGTTTCAAATACGTATATATAATTGTTATTCTGTTGTAAAATCTACATTTTTATATCTTGCATAAAAATAAAGCAGAATTTTACTTAACTGTGGGAACGTTTTTACGTAAAATTTTTTTTAATATTGTAAATTTTACAAATATTTTTTACATATGTATGTTCTTTGCTAATAATTTAGCAAAAAACATATGTACATAAAATTTATTAATAATAATTTGTGCAAATAATGTAATGTAAGAATTACATGCAACTGTTTCAAATAATTTGTGAAAGAATTATTATATAAAATGAATAAAGTTACAAAGTACTTGTTTCAAAAAATTGTAGTTTGTTATTATACGCAGAATTACTCGTGTTTATATTAGCGCGGAATTAAACCTTATGCTGATTCTTGTACTGGTTAAGACGTTACATGTTACAACCAGTTTGAAGAACATCCTCTAGCAGGCAGCACTATCAAGACAATCGGACTGGTTGTAAATTCAAGGTCAATTTCTATCTTTTCAGGAAGGCAGTTGACTAGACACATATTACTCCCATTTCTATTGGGTTTCAAATTCAATCTGGCGTCACTAATTCCGCTTATGTTCGGTTTCCTGTTAATCGTAACCAAGAAGGCCCTCTTATTGACGAAGATGGCGTTGTTTCTGATCGGTCTTTTAGGATGGAATACGCTCTTTTCCGGGGCACCTGCTGTACCTCCTTACTCGGCAAACGCGTTTAATGGCTTCCACACTTACGGACACGACACACCGGCTGGTGTATATACCCATTACGATTATCATTACCCGCAGCGACCTTATAGACCCTTACAGGACTACAGTCCTTATGATCAGCATGTTATTAGAGAAGTTGTTAATGTTTATGACGGAAATAACGATTCGGGACAAAGTAAACAAAATAAGAGGAATTTTGTTTTTGACTCAAAGTAGTTAATTGGGTCGTAAACTTTAAAATATATTAATGAGAGATTTAGATTATATAATTATCAACATCATGACCAAAGTTAGATATTTACTTTAGATTTAAAAGAGAGAATTATTTTCGTAACAACTTATTCAATTAATTTAAAATGTAAGAAATATTTTATCAACTTTTGTATTATTTAGAGATAAGATTCTTAAGAATTTAGATCTTAATAATACGAGTTATTTTACTATAATGCGATATTTTGCAATATCGCATATAAATTACAATTATATTATTTCTATATTTTATTATACGCATTGAATTACATAATTAAACACATAGTTTTAAACTGAATTTAACATATGAAGAAACGTTTTTCTTTTATTTGTTCTTTAATTAATATAACAAATACTTTAATATAATCAGTAACAAGTTAAATTAAACCCCGCTTATACAAATAAATCAATTAAGTAAAAAAACTCTAAATGCAGTCAAAAATAGATCTAGTGCTTAATAATATTTCTGTATTTATATTTAAATACATTTTCCAATATTTCAAACTGTGTATTGAAATACATATAATCTTGAAAACACAGTCTTAAATTAAAATTGGCAATAATAAAATTAAATTAATTGTCAACATTATAATAGTAATGCTGCTAACAGGCGTTTCAAAATACTAAAAAAAACTTATTACAAATATTATGTCAGTCAGCGTTAACATAATTTTTCAAAATGATATTTTGGATGAAAATGATATTTTCCTATTAACACTGATACATCTATATTATTAAATTGCATAATCTGTCGCAAATAAACATAGTAAGAAATGTAAAATGTTTATTAGAATAATATTTATTTTATATACCTACGCTATTAATTTTTTCTTTGCATTATTATATTATATATCACACTCGTATTGTTTCAATTGTAATATATCTTCGTATTGTTTAAACGAATCGAATAAATCGAAAGAGAAGAGATATTTTATGCCGATAAAACAACTGCTTCTTTGTTTGCATTGTGTAATAATGTTTTTTATTACAAATTCACTTTCAAGTTCAGTTGCAAGTATCTGTCCATCAACTAGAATTGTCACTGAGATTCTGACGTTTTCACTTAGTGATTCCATTAGCTTAGTCCATTATCGCATCGTCCTTTCTTTCGGTCGCCTAACTGTACTAATTCTCTCTTTCTCCGTTGCTCTTACGTTATTACTATTCGCAAGAATGACGATGATTACATCCGGGAAACGCACATTTGCTTCTCTCCTTCTCTCTTTCTCTCTCTCCCCTCCCTCCCTCCTCTTCGCCCCTCCCTCCTCTCCTATTTGTAAAGGAAAATACTGTCGTATCTTTGCGGTCATGCGACCGCTACATATGTGACCACGTGCTCATAGCATTCTCTGTCAAGTATAACAATAAGGTGGGAATGCACTGTATATTGTAACAATCGGTGAAAAAAGCTTTTAAACAAGTTTATCGCCTTTGTCCATCATTTAATTATTCCTCCTTTTAAACGTGTATCTTGTGTGTTACTATTAGTGTATTATATTATATCATAGAGTAGTGTTAAGAGATATATGTAGTGCATATTAAGAAACAGATTAAGATTTTCAATTAATTATGTAATGGAAATACATTTAAAGACCGAATGTTATTGATTAGATAACTTTTAATTAAGAGTGTTCGGTTAAAAATACAAATCTCTTACAGACAGAAAGATAGTATTTACGAAAATACTAATTTACAAGAAATGATAATATTATCGTTGAGATAGTATCATTCTGTAATAAGAGCGTGACAAGGGCTGTGATCAAAGTTTTGTTACAAATGCTTTGAAGCATTTGATAAATTATTTAGAAGAGAGAACTTTACAAATTGACTGAGTTAAAAACTCAAAGCGTTTGCAGTATCGTGTTGACCGTACCTATAAGCTTATGTTTGTATATACGCTTCCTTCTTGATAATTATTCGAACTATATCGTTAAAGTGACGATGAAGTGGATAATGAATATTTGGCTTCGTATAACAATCAATGTGATTGGAATTGATGTGATTGGAATTTACCAAGATGAAGGAACTATAGTGAACTTGGCTACTACACAACAGCCTACATTTGAAAAAAATAATTGCGAAATTGAATGTATTGAATGTGGACAGTATTAATCAAGTCCATATTTATAATTGTTCCAGTTATTTTCTAAATGTAGCTCGTCACGGATCGTGACGATAAACTGCACTAAACAGTATTTAACAGTATTTAACAGATATAATAAGTTCCTCGATCTTTATTATTAGTTGCATATTGTAATATTACATTATATTATATTATATTAATTGTATTAGTTGTAATACTGTAATGTATTAAATGCAACAAAATGAAAGAATTTCTCAAGTGATGAATACTAAAGCGATTATTTCATATATTCAATATTTAGATATTGAATTTGTATGTAGTAACAATAACAAAAAATAATTAACATTGGAAATACTAAAAACTCATTTCCGCATGACATTATTCTGTAACACGTAAAGTTAGTCATGCATGCAAATTGATGGATAAATCTACAACTGTTTCTGCTTCTCAATGCAGAGGTTTGCACTTATAGTCACATTTGGGTGGAGAATCGTTTGTTTTACCTGCATTCCATTCCTGATGCGTCGTTATTAACTACGGATTGGCGCGGCGGAGTTTTAAGGTTCGTTTGATAAGCAGGTCAGAGGGATACTTACTTACGGGGCTGTACGACATTGTTTTGGTTGAGGGGTCTTTCCTTCCGTTGTGTAGCGTTAAACAGCGCGTGGATCAAGTACGGGCGTGTATACCAGGAATCTTAATGCTTTGGTAGGAGAGGCTAATGGGTGTACACTTATATAAGTCACAATGCAACCAGATTTTAACGAGTAGTCTGCAAGATTTATCGAACAGATCAGCAGAGTGGACAGTGTAAGACGTAACGGAGGAGAAGCTGATGATTGTATTAGAGACAGTTAGAAGATAAAGAAGGAGAATCGACGAGTTTGCGTATATTATACTCACGATGGATAAGCGGCATTCAATGATTTGGATTTTACATTTTCTTCATCTCATGGTGTTCTGCAATTTAGTGATTGCTAAAAGTGAATATACAAGTCTATTTGAACGGTGCGCAAACGAAAAAAACACTTTCAATTGTTTCAAACGGCGTGCTTTGGAAATCCTCGACTCGGCTATCCAAGATGATTCTGTATTTAAAATCAATGATTATATTTCAATTACCAAAGATCCAACATCTACCGCTAGAAGTTACAACTCGATGGAATCTGAAAATGGCACGGAACTAAATCTCGATCAAAAATTGGATAACAAGTTTTATGAATTTTTGACATCGAGAAACGTGAAAGTAACAATACCGGGAAATGTTTTTGAAGGTAACAGCACCTCAAGATTATTAATAAAAATGCATTATATTTTTTAATTAAATCATTAAAATATAAATTATAATTTAAAATGTTTTATAATCGATTGTTTTACACAAATAAAATACAATTTATTTGTTCGGATGTATATTCGACAAAGAAATTGCTTTTTAAAAGTAGAAAAAATTTAACAATAATATTTAAATAAATATATTTAATGCAATATTTGCAGGAAGAAGAAAAAAAAATAAGGGTTTTGGATATATAATAGTAGCAGGTGCCGTGTTAGCAGGTGAGTTCTTTCTATTCGAAAATCAATATTCTAATTTATAGAAGAAATAATTTCAAAATCGAAATTGAAAAAAAAATATAATAATCAATTCAAAAAATTAAATTAACTTATTAAAATTTTTTTAGGTACTGATTTTTTTATACTACTAATTTTTTATACTAAACTATATTTTTAAACAATATCATAGATATAAGCAATGAATAAAATTTATTTTTTACGGAAAATGATTTTTATTTGATTTGTTTATCTATTTTAGTATTCTAAATGAATAACAAATCTAAATATAATTATAGAAAAAAAAATCGATTTTTCCATTCTTCCTTATGGAAGTATAAATTATTTATTGTTTAGGTATGATGGCGCAATTAGCCTATGGAAAAATTGCTTTCCTTGCTGGCACGGCTTTACTGACGGCGAAAATGGCTTTAGTTTTAAGCGCGATAGTCGGTTTGAAAAAACTAGTGTCTAGCGGAGGAGGTGGTCATGAAGTAATTTATGCTACAGCATCGGAACATCATGGAGGTGGTGGCGGTGGATATGGTGGTGGTTGGCAACGAACAATGGATGTTGTTCCTCCAACCTGAATCATATTTAACACATATACTACAAATTCAAAAGTTTTACGATTTAGTTACCACATGTAATACATCTTCTTTGATGTATCTGATAATGAAAATGTATTATTTTTTAAATTTTATTATTTAATTATTTATTTATTTAAATATTAATTAATAAAAACGTTTTATTGTACATTACTTCCTTTTTTTTAATCCAAAAGAAACGTGTTATTCTAAAGAATAAATAATACATAATATTATTATTTGATATATATTTTCACATTATTATTCACATCACACTTTTCACATCACTCGACAAATGTGCAAATTTAACTTACACTATTATTAATGTATACATAGTTTACATTACATATGACATGACATTTTAGGAATAAATGCATGTATGTATTGATAAAAGTAAGGTGTGAATATGAATCTTTGTCTTAGATTTTCTATTAGTTCGGGAATTTTATTTTCCCTATTAACATATTTTATTTATATTAATCTAAAAATATAAAATCAAAATAGATATTATATCTTTGCTTAATATTTAAAAGATATTAATTATTTTTTATTTAATTTATTATTAATCAAAGAACTGGAAAGAATACGGGCAGTAAGAGTCAAGCGCAGAAGATGCAAACAATATATCTATGAAAAAGAAAAAAAATTAATTATAATCTGGATAATTAATTATAATCTTAAAATTGTTTGATAAATTAGTTCTCCATATTCAATTTATGATATTTCCTAATTTCTTTTATTTCTTTTTTTGTCTTTTTTTCATTTTTTTTTGTT
>Ga0157364_1004316_pt1 | contig 14159 bp, 11 predicted proteins | sample AttsexASBM2_FD_111476 | JGI IMG/M metagenome (GOLD analysis project Ga0157364, IMG submission 111476) | Fungus gardens microbial communities from leaf cutter ant in Ribeirão Preto, State of São Paulo, Brazil - Atta sexdens ASBM2 | ecosystem: Host-associated > Fungi > Mycelium > Unclassified ... | reverse complement strand
TGTGTGTGTGTGTGTGTGTGTGTGTGAGAGAGAGAGAGAAAGATAATAATCTTAAAGTGTATGAAATAATCCGAAACTAAAACTTTTTCTCTTTCTAATTCCACATCATACAAATAATTTATATTCGAATTCTTGCCCAGTTTTCTTATTTAATGAAGTTTACGAAATTATAGTAGTGAATTTTCGCTTTTCCAGAAATGCGAAGGGTTCGAATTGGCTAGCAATCGATCACTTTTCTGCATATTATTAGACATTTTATAATGAAATTTAGTCAACAGATGACAAGCTTTTGACCCAATGTTTTTGTCAACTTCAGTAAATTAGAATAAGTAAAACAGTATAAGTTAGAACGAGAGCTTAAATAAAAAGAGACAATAATTCTATTTTTTAACTAAACTTTTTGCGTGGTTCGTTTTTTCTTTTTCTTTTCGGAGAAAAAAAAACAAAAAATAAACTGTACAAGAAGTTCATTTCGAAAAAGAGAACAGTCTAATGTATATCCTTCTTTCTCATTCTAGTTTTGACAAAACTACTCTTAGCCAAGCCAGATCTTGTAAAGGTATTTTTTCATGTTGACGCTCAACGCTCATTTTTAGCGTCAAAACAGATCACATGATAAAAATTGACGAATATCAAGCGTCAATTTTGATCACATGACCTGTTTTGATTTAAAAATAAGTGTCAAGATAAAAAAGCATCTTTATATAGAATCTTATGGCCGTTTCCACTAACGTAGATTAACTTTAATCTCGATTCAACTTACTAATTCTAAAGATTAGAAAAAGAAGAGTAAGTTGAATCGAGATTAAAGTTAATCTACATTGGTGGAAATGGGCATTAATGAAGTATAGACACGTTTGAATTTAAAAAAGCGTGCGGCAGATGGCTGCCGCGGAAGGAACGCGCGCCACCTGGCGTGTCATGATCGATCAGACCGGAAGCCGGTCGGCCCGCGACCGTGCTCTTAGAGGCCTCACCAGCCTTGGCCACATGTATCACGCGTTCCCGTGGAAAGAGCTCCGCAGAAAATGCGCCGCGTTTACGTAATCCGCGGTAACGCGATGCCACGCCGGTACTGGTAGGCACGCGGGTGCGTTGCGGGAATTATTTCGCGATCTTGTCGATCAGTGCTATCGCGAGTTTAACGCGAGCGAGCGAAGTTCTCTCTCGGACGAGAGAATACCGGATAGATACTGTGACGAAACCGAGCCGGGGGGGTTGTGCGCGTGTTCATCGTTCGCTGGTGTGTTGGCGCGTATGGTACACGTCCCAAGTGCCATTCGACGATCGTCCGTGGACTTGAGACCAGCCTCGTGATCCGCGGCGCCGTTCACGTTGCTCCGAGCGGAGGTGCGTGAACCGCGCGCCGGTGGTGGATCGCCGAAAGCGCCGAGTCAGCGCGTTCGTTCCTAACCCCCCCGCCGGGGAATAGCACGAGGTTGCGGCGCGCCTCCGCGCGCGTCTTACTGAACGCCGGCGACCTCGCGTGATCATTGCGCGACCGGACGACGTACACGCGGCGAACGTAGGTGATACATCTGCTTTGTTCCGCGCGACCGCGTGCTCGCACGCCGCGCGCGCGTCTCACGGAAGATCTCCCCTCTCCCCCGCTTGTGACGTCCTGTGACGTGCCGAATCACGGAAGCTGACGGAAGTGGACCATCGTGTCTCCGTCGCAACCTCCTTCGGGGTGAACAATCGTGCGAACGCCACGCGAGAGACGGAATTTTCCTTTAGCATGGAGTGGGGCATGTGAAATTCGAGGACGCGCACTAGGTTAGTTTGCCCGTCCCGCGAATTCGTCCGCCGTTGACGGCCGTGATCGTGAACCTTTCTCCTGCCCCCCCTTTGAGGACGATTTGAAAGAGTTTCTGCGGGGGAGTGACGTCCCGACGGCAGCGAGGGTGAATTCGGTAGCGGTACGCATCGACCTCGTGCACGGTCCGCGAACCTCGTGTTTTTGTTCCCTGACGGCGTGCGCCGCAAGATGGCGGCAAAGCTAGCTAGCCAAGGTGGCGCTCGGAGCGGCGGCGAGCGACAGGAGGCGGGGCCCTGTCAGTCCTACGCCAGTGTGCTGAATCCGAAAGGTGCCTCTCAAAATCGTGCCAACTCCTTCAAGAGCAACAACAAGGAGAACATTGACGATCAGGTGGCAGTGCCGCAACAGCAACAGCAACACTTGTTGCAACAACAACAACATCAAACGACAACAAATGCGAAGGAGAAGATAGTGCCAAGTGTGAAGGGTGGCAAATCCTATCAGAGAATCACACGGTGCCCTCAGACTGTCCCGAACAGCTGTCCTGAGAGACGCGATCATCACGAGAACTCGTCGAGCATGCCGGTCGCGCACGTCGACGTCGTTCACATGCCATTGGCGTCGCCGGCGCCTGGCGCGTCACGTGAGGACGACGGCCAGAATGACGTCGAACGGCTCAACAACGGCAGTGTCGGCAACGATGGTGAATTCCAGACAGTCGCCACGAAGGGCGCCCGGCGTAAGGAAAAATTGCGTGAGCAATATCGCGAGAATCATCGGGAGCGTCACCGGTTACGCGATAACAACAACCGCCATCAGCCACCACCACGTGGTCCCAATGGCGTCGGGGGTGGAGGCGCCGGTAGACGCGGCAGCGACGAGAGATCGCACAGAGAGCGCGCCGACCGCAATGGCGTCCTCGATCATGGCCCGAAGGAGGCCCATCATTACAAGGATGATCAGAGCATCGAGCCGGAAGCGCAATCGACGTCCTTACCGCCGCCGCCGGTCAAATACGTCGAAGCGCCTTTACCCGCGGTGAACCCCTGGACGAGAAACCGAATATCGGCAGCGCAAAGCGCAAAGACTCTTCCCTTACAGCAGCAGCAACAGCAACAGCAACCATCCAATGTCGTCGCAACGTCTACTTGCATCGACAAACAGAGCGAGAGGGAAAGGAGAGTGCTGCAGCCACAGCAGCAACAGCAACAGGATGCCACAGGTGAGTTACATAATTCTTCAAAGTACACTTGACGTTTTTTAACATGTTTTGTTGACAGAGTTATTCAACTAATCTCTAATTATTTTTATGTGTGTTACAGAAAGTTTTATATATTGTTAAGTAGTGTGAGTTAAAAATTTTTGGAGTAAATCTCTGAGTTTTAAAAAAGATTGACTATTAAGCCACTCTTTTCCAAAAGTGGCTCAATTTTCATTCTAAATTTCGGAGTGAGATTTTACTCCAAGGAATTTAGAAAATTGAAATAACATTTTTCTGTATGTATGATTGAAATTAATACATTAGTCTTTTATTTATATGTATTAATTATATATGTACAGTTAAAAAGCTTGTTGCGATAGATTAACCCACATTTTGTAAAGCTGGAGTAAATGATATCTTATTTAGAATTCATTTACTCCGTTTTTTTTTAATATTTATGATCAGCTAATTGCAGCGAATTCTTCAATTATATTAATTACTATTTTACTGATTATTATTTTTTACAAGAAAATATTTGACGTAAGGAGAGAATAAATATAAGTACTCTAAGCCTTCAAGAAATTCATCCAGCTTTATGGATAGTTTTCCTTAGTTTCGTGATGAGGAGGCGTTAAATGTCGAGCGATTAATTTTGGGTGGACACCTGTCGCGAGACGCTCGTTAAGACATTTTGCATCGTTAAATATGCATTAAGTACGTACTTACCTTCAGCGTTTTTCGGCAGGAATAAATTGTGCCGTCGATAAATAAAGCTCCACGAACTTTACACGCGGCCTTGCGCTTAGCCCCGATTGCAAAATAATCTCTTATCGCCTTTCTTCGGACTTTCCGATAGTCATTAGTGCGCGCGCGGGTGCACGATAATGATTACATAATTATTAACTTGTCGCACACTCGTGTACGATCTCATTTGATTAACGCGTACCACCTCGCACTTCGGTGGCTTCGCTGAAATTCGAGAGATCGTGTCGAAATATCCGATTTCACGGAAATATTATACCTATAAATAGATTGTATTATTCATGATGGCAGAGAATTTCTTTCTCTTTTTTTTCCTCTCTTCTTTTCGTTGTTTCTTCATCTTTTTTAATAAGATTAAAATTGTAAATTTCATCAGACTTCATTCTTCCTGACATTTTATTTTTTTACCAACGAATAGCTTAATAATTAATTTTGATAATTATTATTATTATATATATATATATATATATATACAAATTCCATAATTATATATTTGATAAAGAGAAAAAGATTATCTATTTGCCAGTTTTATCAAATTATAATTTATCGGAAACCTTCAAATTTTTAATCACTTAAAATTGAAGTATTTCTAATTTGTCGATATTAAAAACATCCTTGTATTATTTAAATGCTGCTATTTCCAGATGTTGAGGACAGTATTGCGCAAATTTATCATGCCTCTCGTTAGAAACTTGAAAATTTTTAAAAACACGTTAGAACGGCGAATATTTCTGTGACAAAACTGTACGGGAGGTCTGTTTTGGATGAGATATATATATATATATATATATATATTATGAAACGGAGGCATGAAAATAGAAACGCGAAAGTGTGCGAGTGTTGAAAAATCGAGGAGATACGGTGGTCTATAAGCAAAAACTATTGATTAAGGAAAGAATCGTAAAATGTACGCGATCGCCAATGTTTCCGTGTGTTATCGAATAACTTTTTATTGATTCGACTATTATGTTCGCTTGCTCTGGAAAAAATTTTAGATTTAAATATGCATACACATTGCATATTTCAGAATGTAGTCGCGAAAGAATTTCTATGCCTAATGGTAATTTAATAGAATTTCTTTGCCATAATCGAATCTCATTGCAATCTGCACATTTAATAAATTTATAAAATATATACTGAGGAAAATGTATTAAATTATAAAAATATTTGTTAAAATATTTGTTTAAATAATTCCAGTAGAATATTTATTAAATTTGAACATATTTGGTAAAAGAATCATTAATTTAATTTAATTATTATATTTGTTATTTCTTAAATATTTATTTTCCGTAAATAAATATTATGTTATATATTAAAATTTACATACATTTTTCTACTAGCGTAGATTGTAGAAAAAGTGAAAACAACTATTAAATTAAAAGAAAACCAGTAGCGTATATCTTTACTTTAGATATTCGATAATCGTGATAATAAGAGTGTGAGCTCAGAGTGCTCCACCGACAACCTTATCTTCACACTCTGTCAACATGTTTCAGCATATGTACGTGGCATCAAAATGTCGCATGGGGAGACCAATGAGTTGTTTTCAGCAGCAATTTATTTGCATATCGGAAGATTCGATCTGCTTTAATCTGTTTTACTGAGCAAATCTGCCTTTATCTTCTAAAATAGTAATGTTCAATCTTTTTTAAGGATTACTTTCAGAAATAGGAAAAATCTTGTGGATATGCATAATGTTTATTTTGTTTGGATTAAATAGAAAATATATTTTTATGACTATGCGAGTCAACAAAAAATTTAGACGAACCGCACATTGAAAATCACTACCCTGAAAAAAATTTTCCTTTATAATGCATGTAAATGTATTTTTTATGAAGGAAATATATATATATATATGTCAAGGATAAGTTCATTCTTTATAATATATTTTTTCATTCTAATTATTGCAGAAAGGGTTAAATAAAAATATTTTTTCCTGCGACACAACGAAAAAATAAAAAATACTTAAAAAAATATTTTTTATTATGAGAAAATTTACAGAAGATTTTTTTCATATTTTCCAAATTTTCCCTCCACAAAATTTTATAATTTTCTTAATAAGCAATTTACTGCGTATATATAACGAATGAGGTAACGGATCTTTCATTTGCATTTCTCATTTTTACAGTTTTGCAGAAGAAGTCCCGGACGATTTAAACGTCTCGTGAATGCGCGACAGGGCGTCTTGTTTCAGCGAAGCTGCTCTCTCAGCATCGCTACCGAAAATATAATACCGTGGCATTTTCGATTTGAGACGCTCGTGTAGGCGCACACATTTCCGGCGCGCGGCGTAAAACTCGCCGAATCTGCGGGACCGTAATTGATCTACTTGTTCCGATCATACGGGACGAGAACTCGGGAGAGTGTCACGAGGACAATGACATTGACACTCGTTTTGCGCTTCGGTGGACGTCGCGAATCATTTCTACAGGATGCAATCATATAACATTTCTTGCCTAATGGATTTTCTACAACAAGCCGTTAGTAATAGATCAGAAGTCAGGAGCAACTTGTAAGCGAATAGTCAATAGTGTCATGAGGCAACAATAAGTCAGTAATCAGTGACTGCATGGAAATGACATATAAATTCCATTTATTATGATTTATAACTTAGATTACGTTATAACTGACCAATCATATATTATTATTTGCCTTGATAACTATCATCCTTTTAATTGGCTGAAACGTTGTGACGTAACAATCTAATATGATTTATTCTGGATGTAAATTTTCTAAGACTTATGATTTATATTTTAACCTATTACTTAATAATGAATAATGACTCGATTTATTGTGGAAAGCCTTATAACAGTCCATGTGCTCGAACATTCACACTTTTAGAAAAAATATCTTGTTCAATAATGTAAGAAGAATTTAAATACAATTTACTTTTTATTAAATTATAATCCTCTTTTCCCCTTATTGAATATTTACTTGTCATTTTCATTCTTTCAGCTACATTCTGTAATCAAGCATTTTATTTTCTTGGTATATGTGTGAAGGAGAGAAAAGAGAGAGGAAACACGCAATATAAGTAATTTCTGCCAACGACACGCTCGATCGAATTCCGCGGAAAATAGGACGCAAATAATCTGCAATTCAAGTACATTTTTAGAATTAATGTACTTTCGATTTTTATTCCTGTTCAACGTCAGCCTTGAATCCGCTCATTGAGCCATAGCTAGCATCGGCTTCCGATCTCGTGTGCGTGATGCGAAAAAATGCATGAAACCTTAATGGAAAGAGATGTCCAATCGGACGCATTCAGCTTTGAGCGCACCGCGAAAATGTTGGGCCTTGGTCTTGTCGCAACGGATCGACACATTCGATCCACATTAAAATATGTGTCGCAGAAAGTGAGAGTCGCGAGAATGGAAAACCTGTTTCGGGGAACTTGTCCAGATAGACCGGCAAATATCTTTCGATCGAGTGCACCGCCGCGCACACGAGGCATTTCGAATTGCTCTAGAACCTCCACTTTAACTTGGTCGTCAAGGCCTCCGTCAAGTAAAAATTCCGGGATCGAATGTAACCTCGGTAGAATTGAAAAAATACATGCTAATAAGCTGTTGAGATTTCCATTTAATTTCTACACAGAAGCTATACGTTTATCTCCGTATTCACGTCCATTATTAGAATACTAACATTTCGTGTATGTATATGAACATTGTAGTTCATTTCATCATGGTATGCTGTCAGACAGCTCCTCGCCTTGATGAAGTGACCTGCAGTGTTCATAAAATATTAACATTCTAATACACTTGACACAGAAATAATCCGCGAAACGCTCATAGCTTTCTTAATACACATTTCAGGATAACGAAGAAGAGGAAGAAATAGGAGATTATCTTTTTATTAAATCTCTATATCAAAGACATTTTCTTTGTGTACTCGAAGATGAAACAAACCTACTCCGTAAAGTCTACTGAGGCTGAAAGTCGAGAGTATTCCCAGGCGTCGCGAGTAGTTCTCTATCGTCTCACCATGATTCTCTCTCTCTTCTTGAGGCCAGCCAGCTCTCAGTGACTCGTCGACGTTCGAATCGTGACTTCAGCATCGATACTTCGCTCCGTCGTGCAATCGCATTGATTGCAAGATATTTCATTAAGTGTATTGAGTCTGGACTAGAACATCGTTCGTTCCGATTCCCGAAGCCTTGCGACTTCGTCGAGGAATCAATCGTGAGGAATCTAATCGTTTTAACCCATTTGCTCGTTTAATTATTTATTGAGAGAAGCGAGACTCGCCTTAATGGACATTCAGGCGTGGACGTTCGTAATAATCTGTGCGGCTAAGACGCATCGTTTGTCACATTAAAATGCATATGGAGTTTCGTTCGCGCGATATATCAATGGTATTCTTATTGCTGATGCAATTAAGACCACAATTTAATTAGACCGCAACTTGGGTGGCAACGAAACGGAACGGATTGGATTGTTAAATTCGAAAGGTCGCGTACACGTGACGCGATGAAGATAGACGAAAGTAAAGATGATGCTTTCAAAAGTGAGTCGACATCATCACTGCTATCTTCATATGCATATTATAACTTGTGATGCAAACGTTACAGCGGTGTCTGGAATTTTTATAATATTTCCCAATCTGTTCAGAAATGAATGGATGATTTGGTTATTCGAGTTTAAAATTATGATTAAAAGTTGCAAGCAATCTAAGTTGCAAAGAAAAACTGACTTTTTTAAGTAATTCTCTCCTTTAAGATAAACAGTTGATAAACAGTTGATTAGAAAATAAACAGTATATATATATATATATATATATATATATATATATGTATATATATATATATATATATATATATATATATATATGAACTCTTATTCGTTCGAGTTATTTTTTTACTTTGCTACGTATATAAACTCTTGCCGAACATTCTTATCTCGGTTGTGTTAACTCATTTATGTACAATCTAACTAAATCATTAAATTTTGTGCTCGTACTTTACAAGAGTATATTTTAGCTTTTATCACTGACCAAGAATTATAAATATAAATGACATGTATTGTTCTATAACTTCCGGTAATATTTCAATAACATTCTGGTAATAGTCGCTGAATCGTGATAGGATTACGTGAAGTTATTACACCTCGTGACACGTACGACCACATCCTGGCCTAACGTTAGTTAACGTAACTTCGAGCGGAGACATTAAAATCATGAATCATATATTTGATATAGATTGTAAATGTTTATAATCTATGTTTAATGTTTAAAAAGCGGAAGTTTATTTTTTTTTTATTTTTTATTTTCATTGAAGATGGCGTTTCAGATGCAATAAAATAGAAGAAAAACACTAAAAAAAAAGCTGGAAATAATAGATTCGTGTAAGTCATAAATTAAATAGAGTATATCGGTGTTAATTATTAATAAATTAAATATAACTAACTTTTGAATAATTTGTTTCATTAAAAAAAGATTTTATCTTACATTTGTCCTACTAGGAGAGAATGTTCGAATCGTATTTAAGTCTTGTTTATTATTTTGAACGCCTACATTGAGGGCAAATTGCCCATAATTATCTGGCTTCGGCATTCCTTGGCACGGAAGCAATTAAGTGTAAATATTACATGTAAAGATCAACTATAAGTAAAAAAACAACGTAAAGTAACTATGAAAATTGAGTGTAAAAATAGAATTAATTTGGGTAAATATGGTGGAATTGTTGATGTTTTTTATCACAACTCATTTCAAATCTTCTAAATGACGCAGAATTAACAATGAAAACTTAAAGTTAATGATACATATAATTATATGAGAACTCATAAATATAAAAAGTTCGAAAACTATTTTACTGATACAATTTTTTGAGATAATGAAAAATAATTACGATAAGATAGAAATCATACGATAAACGTTATTTAATTACAATTTTACTATATTGAATTATGTTGCGTAACATAATTAATATTCATTATTCTCAGTAGCATTTTATAGTATTATAACGCTTTGACTTCTCAATTAACAGTATACCAATTCTTGTTCTAATCTTGCCCTTTCAATTACAAATGCTATATGGCTTCCAAGACTTATCTCTCCATTAATATTTCTTACACAGTTAAAGATATTTCGTTTACAACGATAATAATCGTAAGAACTACAAAGAATTTTGATAAAAAAGAAGAATAATTAATATATTTAATAAACAGTTAAAGTGACTAAAAAAGATAAATTTGTATGAAAATTTTATTCAGCATCTACTCCATCTTCCACCTTCGACCTAACGTCGAATGTTACAGATAAAAATATTCGTGAAACACGCGCGTGTATGTGAAAGATAATCGAGGTCACGCGGTTTGGAATACAAGTTACGAAGAAATCGATAAAGATATAATTATTCAGAGACGGTTTTCGAGAAAAAAATATTTAACAGGCTGTCCTGAATATATTAAATTCTGCATAGGTTGTTCATACAAAATTCTTGACTACAGTAGTCCAATATTTGCACAAGAATATCTCCATGTAGCTTTCATATTTTTTTATGTTAGAATGAAAATTCTTTGTTTAGTTTTGGAAAATGTACCGCGTGTTGCATTAACATATTAGTCAGTATATGTCAAAAAGATTATTTTATAAAAATAATATCTTTTTTAGATATTACATTTATAAAATAACTGATGTCTAACCAATATATTGATGCATGCGATACATTTTATTGCAAATTTATTGATATTAATTTATATCTGTAAAACGTATTACATACAATTTTATATAACTATATATATTGGTTTTTATTTACATAAAAACATTTCTTCTTCTTATTTCCAGAAAATGGTGTTGAAAGCGGTGCCCAACCTACAATTGTCAGAGCTCCCAGAGATAGAAGGAAATTCAATCAAAACGTATGTGATATGTTTTTTTGTCTTCTATTTTATTCATTTAGTACGCGCGTATTTATCTAAAAAAGATAAGCGATTTTAGCATACTCGATTATAAGCACAAAAGAATTTTTTATTTCTATATTATAATATATAATATATATAATTAAATGCAATTGATACATAACTTTCTGAAATACACAGAATGATGAAAATAAACTTCCAATACTTCAATAGATGTAACGAATCAAATCTTTATTTAAATTAAATGGTTTACTAAATATAATAGTGAAATATATTTATATTATATATTGTTTTATTTTACAGAATATATACGGCATAATTTTTAATTATACATGAGGGGATTAATTACAAATATAAATTATTTAAAAAGATTTATTTTATGAGTTATATATAATTCATTTGAATACAAATATTAAAGTATTTATCTTTTTTCTAACGTTACAAATACTTTAAAACATTTTTTGTAACATATATATTTTTCTTGTGCATTACAACAGGCAAGTGATTTTACAAACATTGGAGACTGGCCTACTTTAGGAACACAAATAGAGGTGGGTATTATTATTGAATTTCTGTTAAATTACTATCATACCTTTAGCAAGTTATCTAAATTATTATTTTAAATGAAACTGTTATATAATTATTATCAAATAATAAGTATTAATAATGGTTTTATCTATTCTAATGGCCATAAATAATAAATTTTTTATGTCATTATTACATAATAATAAACTGTGCAAGATCTAGAGCTTGCAAATGATTTATTCGTGCATTTGTGAGTGTAGAAATTTTGCTAGAAAAATATCAAATATTTGTCATCTCAGATAAAAATTTCTATGTCTGAGAACTGTTCATTATTTGTACATATTTTTTTATACACATTATACGTACGCGTTCCTCGAGTTATCTTACTTTTATGAATTCTCTTTTATTATTTTTTTATTTTTTGTATGTATACAGAATGTATTTTATCTTTTAATATAGAGGAAAACAACTGTAACTCCTTTGAAGCAAAATGGTGTGCTTAATGGTGAACCAAGTACTTCTAAGACGTGCAACATTGTCGAAAGCAAAGGCAAAGAGAACAAGGAACAGATAAACTATCAAGATGATAGCGACGAGCATATGGATAACAATGAAAAGAAAAGGAAAGGTGAGAAAATCGATCTTTATCTTTGGAATTCATTATAATAATTGCTTATAGATAATGTAATAAAGCTTTTGTAATAACTTTGTTTATAAATGAATTGTTCTACAATGTAAATAAGAAATGTTTTCAATCTATATTTAATTTAAATCTAATTATCATTTGTACAGCGAATAAACAAAAATGGGTCCCGCTTGAGATTGACTTGGCACAAAATCGTGGGACTATGCGATCACCGAGATTTCAAAATCATAGAGAAAGAAATGGTGAAGGTAATTTTATTTGTATATGTATAATGATCGTGCGTACGTGCGTGCGTATGCTTGTGTATGTATTGAAACTTAACTTCAATGTACGCATGTAGCGATAATAAAAACAAACGAATATAAATGTTAATTATATTGTGATCAACAGCGAACGATGGTGAGCACTGGCGTGAAAGAGATTACGATAGATCAACTGGATATAATTCACGAGGACGCGGTGGAAGAAATTACAGAGGTAGAGGACGAGGCGGGCGTGGCCGTGGTGGTTTCAGACACCGATACGATCACGAGTATACAAATTATACGACAGACTGTGCACAAGTAATTTCTTTTTGATATACGCAGTTTAAATTATTTATTACCGCGAGTTGCGATAGTTCAATAATGATGTTACCTAAGTGGGAATCTCTCTGACCTTATTTTGATGCATAATAAGTGATAGTAGAACTGAAGATCTTTAAAGTTCATATCTATATTTGTAATTTCTGTTTCTTCAGACTTCATGTTTTCTTCTTTTTTACAGACCCATAAATATGAACATACGGATTCTGGATATATGATACCTTATATGGGAACATGCTATTTTAATAATGCAAATTACATAGATACCATTACATTAAAAGAATACATACGAAAACAAATGTAAATTTAATCTATATTTTTTATATCGATATAATTGTACACATAATTTGTACACATATATATATATAATTATAATTAATAATATATAATTTGTACACATATATATTATAACTTGGATAACATTATTTTTTTACACAGAGAATATTACTTTTCTGAAGAAAATCTTGTGAAGGACTTTTTCCTACGTCGTAAAATGAACGCTCAAGGATATTTACCTCTCACTTTGATCGCATCTTTTCAACGTGTACAAAATTTAACGGTGGATATAGATTTGGTGATAGAAGCAGTCTTGGAATCCGATAGACTGGAGTTGTTAGAATTAGAAGATGGATATAAGGTATTATTATAAACTTATTTTAAATTAATAAAATAGCGCATGTAATCTGACGAAATCGATTACAGCACATATTTTTAAAAAAATCTAGCATGTTACATATGTGTTAGATATAAAACTTGTGCTATAGCAAATAGAAGAGGATTCGCTGACACCATTAGAACTTATTTTAAGTTCGATGAATGGGGTTTGATAGTAGGCCTCATTACATTATATTTATAATTATTCAATTCTTACATATATGTTCTTTACGCACATATATAATGGTGAATTTTTTTAATAATATAAATTTTTATTTTTCAGATTAGGACAAGATTCGATCCATTAAAATGGCCTCTTTTGGACATAGCTAGTAATATCGCCTTTTCAGATCATGCGCAACAGTCTAACCCATCTCAGTCTGAAATAATTCCTACTTCTGAAACTACATTTTGTCCTACTGCAAAGCCTTTATCTACAATGCCTGCTCCCCCAGTTCCTCGTGTGTTTGAATCTTACCATTCCATTTCAACAATAAGATATGATGAACCAGAGATAAATTCTTCCATAATAAATGAGATTCTAAATCCTGATGTGCCAGAGTTTGTGCCGACAACGGAAAGAATCAATGGATTTACCGCTACGAAACAGCAATCAAACAAAGATAACAGTAATCAAACAAAGACAACAAACAAATTTCATTTTGAAAAGATAAAAGAAACAATGGAGATTGCAGAAAAGTATCTTCTCTCTTTTAATAATAGTTCTCCCACGAATGTAAGAGGAGACAATGAATTACCGGCCACAACAGATGTTTCTACTTCGGACAGCTTATCAGAACGAATCAACGGAGAATCGGATTCATCAAGCGACAACGCTTGGAAGGAGGTAATTATCATTTTATTTTTTATTGTATTAAACTACAGAAATTTGCGAAAGTATTACAGAAATAAATTCTAGGTGAGAAGAAGAGTCAAACATCTACATAAAGACAAAACAGAAGAAAGACATTCACACAAGGACAGAACAGAAGAGAAAGAGAAATCTGAAATGAAAAATGCAATACGAGAAGAGTTGGATTTTCAATTTGACGAGGAACTGGATTCACCGCCTCCGACTGGTCGACATAATGCCTTTTCAGAATGGTTAGTTTACGTGTAATTAAAACGTCAAACATGGCTTACTCGATGGGATTGACTCGTAGATCCGAGT
>Ga0157364_1004315_pt1 | contig 14160 bp, 7 predicted proteins | sample AttsexASBM2_FD_111476 | JGI IMG/M metagenome (GOLD analysis project Ga0157364, IMG submission 111476) | Fungus gardens microbial communities from leaf cutter ant in Ribeirão Preto, State of São Paulo, Brazil - Atta sexdens ASBM2 | ecosystem: Host-associated > Fungi > Mycelium > Unclassified ... | reverse complement strand
TATCATACACATATGAGATTTTTATATGTTTTTTTCTCTCTATACTATATCTCTATTTTATAAAATAGCGCGCACACACACACACACACACACACACACACACACACACACACACACACACACACACACACATACACATGCACTTAAAACACTACATTTATAACTTTTTTCTTAAAATATAATAAAAATTAGACACATCAATAAATCGCTACGTGATTTTACACTTACCTTTTGATCATGTTCAACAGTTTCGTTAGATATATTTAAATCTTCCATCGTAAATATGAGATTCTGAATGCGTTCCAACAATGTTACTCTACAGTAATATGTCGTAAATAGAGTGTTTTAATTATTCTAAATAAGCGAATTAAAATTGATTATCAAAATATATGAGATATATGTATGAAAATATATGTTGTGTACTTATTGATTTTTATCATATCATTAAAACTATGACGGTTTTATTGCATAATCTTTTATTTTCATTGAATCTTTTATTTTCATATAAATACTAATTTTATTGTAAGAATTTATTATATAATACTTATAACAAAACAGATATATATAACACAACATTTATAATTAGCAGTTGACCCCGAGAGCGATCATAAATTGCTTAAATTCAACTATAATAAAACTGCATTTTCAATTTCTCCTTAAAAATAATAAGAAATAAAATAGTAGGAAATGTTTTAATATTTTTTATTTATTTTATTTGATAGTTATGTATGACCTATTTATATAAGTATTATACTATTTATATAAGAGAAGAAGTATTAAAATACTCAGAAAATACTCGTCAACAAAAATAAACACTAAAAAAATAATTACTAAAGCCATCACTACTTGTAGTTGTCAAATTGATAAATTACTATAAACAATTAAAAATAAAATAGAGACACAATAAAATCCATTACATACAAAAAAGATTTAAACATATTTAAACAATACCTTTGATTATATAGATTGTTAAGATATCCGATGTAGAGAAAAAAATGTTGAAATTTAAAGAAAAATTGGTAGCGTCGATAACAACAAAGAAGATTTCGTGTTTGGTGGACGGAAATTTTTCACTATGTTAAGATCATTCTACGCAAACATTCAGCAGACAAATGAGCAGTAAAGCAATTGTGAAGACTGTATATAAGCATTACTAACTATTCGTCGCATATATAGATTGTTTATAATACATCCTTCTCTTTTATATATCTATTTTGTATATATATATATATATATATATATATGTATATATATATATATATATCTCATAATGAACGTTTCCATAATTGCGTAAATTATAAACATTTGCATTATCATTATTATTATTATATGGATCAATCAATTTCTTTTGTACATTTTATGATATTTATCTTAAGAAAAATATTCTTAAATAGATGACTGGCGAATATATCTATTGCGTTATAACCTTGTTGTTGCATAATAACTTCAATCTTTCGATGCGCATAAAATATTATAACTGTTTATAAAACTGTTTCTTAGAAGTCATTCGGTGTGACAGCGTTTATTAAAAGTTATAAACAATTAGTCAAATCTCACAAACTCATTTAATCAAACATAAATTACAAACAATTATACCCAAAATTTAACTAAAACGATTTGCACGATTTGCAAGCGAATCAATTTATTTATAGTTTATAATACATTTATATTTATAATACAATGATTCATTATCTCTCAATTATTTTTTACTAGTTCTTAATAGCTTTGTTATTATTTCTGATGTCATTTCTGATGTTCACTGATTCTTACTGATGATGTTATTATTTCTTAACTACTGACTGTGTTTACTAATTTTTATTAACTTTGGGGCGATTAAATAAGTATAAAAATTATCACAATGTTATGGCTTATTTCGAGCTATAATTAAATTAACTTTAAATTAATATAATTAACAAACGTTTCGGCTTACAAAGTCTTCTTCAGTGCTATAGCGCAGAGATAAATACAATCTTAAATTAAGGAATAAAAAATAACGGATACAATGAAAATTTAAAAACCATCAATGGTGAAGTATCAAAATATAAAAAGATATAAAAAAATGCGAACATCAATATGTATCTCGCCAGATGACAATAAGCTAGGAACATTTGGATATTTCAATCAACAGTAGATTAATTATGTTTATTGAAATAGATTTGCCAAATTCCTCGATTGAGATCGAGAATCCAGTTTATCACAGACGTATCAAATGATTTGAGAATTCTTTAATTACTAGTATTTTATGATATTCTGTAGAACAAATAGATATATTAAGATAATATATTATTAGTGTGAAAAAGAGGTACAGAATCAAATAACTTATGATAATTTATATAAAATACTGTAATCTAACTTTCAATCAAAGATTCGGATAAGCATTATAAAGATACTGACTGTTGCTCGTTTGAAAATTAACTAATGTGAAGTGTAGGTCAAATAAAAAATAAGTTAATAAAAATCGAACATAAAAACAAGTCTGTTCAAAAATGGTCTGCGATCATTTATGTTCTCATATATCGTCAAATATGTTAAAATAAGAGTTATTCAATCAATTTCATTAAATTTAATATCTTTCATTAAATTTAACCATTTTTTTGTTGTTTAATATGTCATTTCAGAAATATATATTTCTTTTACGATTCTTTTCAAAATCAGGAATACTAACTTTTTCGCAATCAAAGTCATGATTAATTTCTGTGATATATTTCGAGATTGCTGAGTATTTGGACTGGTCTAATTTTATATTATTGCGATGTTCTTTAATTCTTGTTTGCAATTGTTTCTTCGTTTGGCCAACATACGATGCATCGCAGTTATTACAATTTACTTTATATATGACATTATTACTATTATCATGTTGATTTTTGTCCTTATGAATTTTAATAAATTTATTAAGCTTGTTTAAGCACCTATAGCCAATCATGTTTTTGGATTTATTAATAAATTTAATAATTATTAGAAATAGATCTTATATATGGAAAAACCATTATCTCTCTCAAAATTCCATCAGTGTCAATGTTATCTGAGCTAGTGTTATTAACCATCATAAATTTTTTACAAGCCAAATTTTTGATCTTTTTGTTAATAAATAAAAATTGTTAATAAATAAAAAATCATTCCTAAAGGATAATCGTTATTCTTCAAATTCTTTATAAATTCTATGTTCTTATTATAAAATATAAAATTTGATAATAAGACCTTTCTATCAACTAAGCTATATATGGTCTCTATCTTGACATGCGGAATGATTCGAATAGAACGATAAATACCTGCCCGAGAATGTCTTTTTATGGTACCAGTCTAAAATAATAGTATTGATGACCGATAAATCCAAAAAATTCAGATAATGGTTTTCTTCATATTCAATAGTGAATTTAAATCTATCATGCTGTTCATTAAATGAATTCAAAATTTAAGTGATTTTATCTTTAGGTGCAATCATAAAGACATCATCAACATATCTAAAATATGCCGAAATTGTAAAGAAACCCGAAATTGTAAAGAATTTAACACTTTCTCTTTCAAATCCTCCATGACAATGATAGAGGAAATGATAGAGAAAAGGGGGGAATTCATAGGTGTGCCAAAAATTTGTTTGTAAATAATCCCATTAAAAGTAAAATATTTTATTGCGAAAAAGTTAGTATTCCTAATTTTGAAAAGAATTATCGTAAAAAAAATATTTCTGAAATGATATATTAAAGAACAAAAAAACGGTTTAAATTTAATGAAAGACTGAGTTATTGGATAATTCTTATTTTAATATATTTGACGATATACGAGAACATAAATAGTTACAGTTTTTGAACAGACTTGTTTTTATATTCGATTTTATTGACTTACTTTTATTTGACCTACACTTCATATCAATTTTTCATATTAATTTTCGAATGAGCAAGAGTCAGTATCTTTATTGTATTTAATCGGATCTTTGATTGAGAGTTTATATTAGTTTTATATAAAATATCGTAAGTTGATATTTGATTCTGTACCTCTTTTTCACACTAATAAAATATATAATCTTAATAAATCTATTCGTTCTACAGAATATCATAAAATATAATACTTGTAATTAAAGAATTTTCAAATTGTTTGATACAAGTTTATGACAAACTGGATTCTCAATCTCAACCGAGGAATTTGGCAAATTTATTTTATCAATAAACATAATTAATCTACTGTTGACTGAAGTATCTAAATGTTCCTAACTTATTGTCATCTGGCGGGATATGTATTGACATTTGAATTTTTTTATATCTTTTTATATTTTGACACTTTATCATTGATGATTTTTAAATTTTCATTGTATCCGTTATTTTTTATTCGTTAATTTAAGATTGTATGTCTCTGCGTTGTAGCATTGAAGAAGGTAAGCCGAAACATTTATTAATTATATTAATTTAAAGTTAATTTAATTACAGCTCGAAATAAGTCATGATATTGTTGTTAATTTTTAAGATAATATACGAGCATTTTTTACTCCATTTTAAATAAGTATATAGGTAGTCGTCTTTATTGACAAATTCGAAAAAGCTCTAAACCGTCAATCAATTCATATATGAAGCTTAGCTGATTGAAAGTTAAATGCACCTGATCAAAGATCAATCAGTGAGAACAAATTCTTGCATTTTAATAATTTCGAAAATGATGTAATTTTCAATGAGAAATGACTATCAATTAAAATCGATATCAAAATCATTCGTATCGATGTTAACTTGCTAATAATTTGTTAAGTTTTTCATTAGTTGTTATATGGCTTCAAATATCTTTAAATGATTATAACTATCGAGTTAATAATAACTTTTAATATTAGCTATATTATTTAACATATACTTTCTATATATCATTTATTTTAATTACTCTTCCGTTCTCTTTATATTTTTTAATATTAAACAAAGCATACAAATATTTAAAAAAAGTAATTTTGCAACTGTCATAGCAGAAACACATTTTTTAAAAATTATTTAAATCTAAATATTACATATTTCTATCAATTATTACAATAAAACAATTTTTTATTTGATAATCAATTAATAATAATCTATATTTATATCTTGTATTCTGAAGTAATAAGAGTTATATTTTCATAAATTAAAGTTATTATAAAAGAATTATGTAACTAATTCTGTAATTAATTATCGTATATACTTAGTTTCTTAGTCATTTCTTTTAAATCTTTTTTTGAAATTTTCCCAGAACCTGTGTATGGAAAACTATCCAGAAATATAACTCCTGCACGTAGTTTACATCGATCTTCCATGTTCTCTGCCACAAAATCTATCAATTCCTGTTCTGTCACCTATACAAAGAAAATGAAAAAGATTAATCCAACACATAAAATATTTCCTATTTTGTATTAAAAAAATATGTAAACATAACATAATATGTAAACATAACAATAGTCTTGCCTGCTATTTCTTCCTTCGCGATTCATTTGTTCTTATCAAATCTTTATTTCTTTAACTTTTAAACTGATTTATTCATTGCACTCTAATTTTGATCGAGTTAATATGCAAATTTTTTTATTTGTTTTTTAATTATTTTAATCAAGATCCTTATTTCTATAAATGTAATTCTCTTTCTGGTAGACATCTATTAGATATTTTAAGAAAATATCTGACGAAAGACTCAAACTCGATTCGCTGTTAGAAATATTCTGATTTTATTTTGTAAACCTTTATTTTATGACTTTATTATATATTTCTAACAAATGATTGTACCTCGATGCCAGGATTCTTGCTAACATAAGCAAGAGGATGTTCATTGTCTAATGCATGGGGCACTCCTATTATTGCAGCTTCTAGCACTGCTGGATGTGATGTTAATATATTCTCGATTTCTGCAGGAGAGACTTGCTGACCTCTATATTTTATAAGTTCCTTTATTCTGTCGATAACGAACAATTCTCCATCTTCATCTATATAACCGATATCACCCGTGTGCAACCATCCTATTTTTTAAATTTATGCCATTATATTTTTATAATTATATTTATTATATATATTTTTGAGATCTAATGAAATATACTTGATTTAATTTTTGCATGTATTAAATTGTAATTAATTTTTTAAAAATATAATTATATTATTACTTATTATTACAACAAATACGATTTACCTTCTTCATCTATCGTACTTTTTGTCGCTTCAGGATTTTTATAATAACCAGTCATAATGGTTGCAGATTTTACCCATATTTCCCCCGGTTGATTTGATTCAAATATTTTCCCGTTTTCAGGATCCACGATTTTTATCTGCGTATTCTTGGCTACGACTCCATTAGATCCATTCTTATGATGTGATTGCGGCGATGTTATAGGACCACCGGTTTCTGTCATTCCTAGAAACATAAAAAATATAATTAAAATTATATCATCCACATAATATATTAATTAATATCTTATTGCCTTTTTTGTATTTACCGTAACCTTGCAATATTTGGATGTGTGGTAAAATATATTTCAGTTTTTCCTGCACTTTTTTATCCATAATTGCACCACCGTATATTATAACTTTCAAAGATGATAAAGAATATTTCTTTATATAATTCGCTTTGAGAAACCGATTCAGTAAACTTGTGCTTAAAAAAAGAAATTCTACCTAGATAATAAAACAATTCATATTTTGAATTCTATTACGTATCATGTGCAAACTATTTGTAAATATAAAACTAATCATGTATCTAATTCATAATGTAAAGAAGTAGATAGATATTATTATTATAAAAAACATTATTATAATGTATTTTTTCTTAGTCGTTACAATTTGCACTTATGTTAATTGGCAAGATATATGCTATTAATTCATTTTACAAAATACAATTTGGTATTCAAATGCATTAAACGAAAAATTGATATAAAAATTTTACAAAAATTAGTATAATTATTTATATAATTAATAATATAAATTAATATAATTATTAATATACAAGAATTAATATAATTATTTTAATAAAAAGATAAGTTAAATTACATATAAAAATATTAGATTATAATAAAAACTAAATTAAAACTAATTAGAGTAAAAATTTATTTATAGCAGAAAATTACTTGCTATTACTTATTTACATTAGTGTGAAACAATTTAGTTATATTATTTTTAGAAAATATAAAAAAATTAAAATAGTTCCACTTTAATTATTCAATGAAACTAAGAAAAATAAAACTTTTTATATATAACATATTACTTGATATTTCTCGATCAGTTGACAAGTCATCTCCTCGTTAAATTCATGACAGATGATCACTTTGCGTCCTTGCTCAATCGTAGTCAAATTCAGGAATATCCCAGTCACCCAATAAAGAGAAGAAAACCAAAGGAATATCTCATTATTCGAGTTAATACTTTTATTCTGACAGATATATAACAGAACACGATTGGACAATTCAACGCCTTTTGGCATCCCTGAAGTGCCTGACGAATGTAAAATACATGCCGTCTTCGTGATGTCAACGTGGTCGACATAATGGAAATTTGCTATTTCTACATTGCTGCAATTATTCAAAATATCGGAGAACGAAATCGCGTCAACATGCTTGCCAAAAACTACTATCGTGGGATTGCAATTCTGCTCCTTTATCGCGCTCAAGATGGCATCTATTGATTTCTCGCTGCAGAAGATCACCTTCGGCATGATCATTCGCAAAACGTGCAACGCAGTTTCTAATGATAAATAAACTCATAATTAAAAAAAATAAACATTGCCCTAAAATATATAAAGATATTTTAAAGATATTTTAAAGTAAATAAAGTTGTATTTGTGTGTATTTTACTGAAAATACATTTACTATTTTTAATTTTGCACATAACGTGGAATATTGTAACATTTAATAGTCGCGAAAGAACTTACTTAGATTCATGTTCTCGTCCCACGGATTGAAAATCACGTTGATATAAATTGCTGAAAGACAGGGCACGATGGAATTACAATGATTACCCGTACACACACTGATGATATCATCAGATTTGAGTCCTTGTTTTTGTAGCCACAAAGCGCATCTCACAACTTTATCTTGCAACTCCGCGTATGTGACCGTCTCTTCAGTGCATACATCCAACTGCATAGTATTATTATAAAAAATGTTCCAAAACAATAAGGAATTAGTTATATTGCAGAGTCATTAGCTTATTATTGAAAGAATCATCTATAAATTCCAAAACATTTTTTATTGATTAAAAGAAGAAATTAAATTTTACAAAAACTATACATAATTGTAAAAATGTTCAATCAGTTTTTAAAGAATTTTATTTGAATTCTCGTTTTATTTTATTTATTTTTTTTATTTACTATGAACTTTTTTTAATGCGTATTAAATTGTGTATCACAAAAAATTTTCGAAATGAGTCCCAAGATATTTATTACTAATCATTTCCGATTAAGTTTAAAACAAAATAAGTTTTGCGGTATTTGTTATGTATATGTAATACTGAGAAATATATGTTGATATAATCACTTCAATTACTGCGAATTTAATTGCCCGTGTTTTCATTTATTGTTTAAAAACAGTTTTTGACAATGTTATAATAAGAGTTTTATTTATGATATATTTACGATATAAGAATTTTATTTAATTTTGTTGCTAGTGTTATGATTAATTCTGCAATTATTTTAAAATTATAATTAAAATATTTTCCATTTTATACGCCATAAAACTTTGATATTAGCTATATCGCAACTTCACTAACCAGCGATTATCGGCAAATATCGAGTGCATTCCAAATTACACATGAAGCACATGATGTATCGTTTTATTCTTCTTTATTATTTGATGAACAACAAAGACAAATGATGCCTCATGCACTTCATGTATATTTCAGAACATCTATCATGTAGACCTGATTTTGTTATCGCAATCTTTGATGTTTATCTGTTAAATTTACATTTCAATTGTTTTGTAGATTTTCTCTTAAATTTGCTTAGTCTTCTAATTGTTTTGAATAGTATTTTGAAAATCTTCCATGTCTTACTTTAATTAATCTGAAATAATATTTTATTTCATTCGAATACAAAAATTGAATAAGCTAATTTAATCTTTGACAATTTATATTTAATTAAACTTCTTTTAATAACAGAATCCAAATTCTTGGCATTCTGTTGATGAGTTCTTTAAATATCTTAATCAAAGACTTGATTGAAGATTTAATCTAACTGTAGTTTAACAGCTACAGTTTATCACGTACTGTGTAAACATTTTAATTTACTGTAACCTATACATATACTTATCATCGCTAATATTAATCATTTTAATTATAAAATATCTATTTTTTATAAATCTTTTCTCTTATTACTATAGATACATAAATTTTAAAGTTTATATTTTTTTCTAGTAAATTCTATATTAATATTATTAATATTATATTATACAAGATGTTCTACGAGATTTTTGCCAAACGCTTTTTATAGATAGAATAGTCTAAATTGAGTCGAAAAATTCTTTATCATTTTGCAATTTTCGCAATAATTAACGAGGTATTAATTATTAAAAATTGCCAAATGTTGGTCTTCAATAATTTTTTATTCAAATACTATTAACTTTACAGAGAAACAGCATGAGGCAAAAATTATTTATATCCTCCTTATAGAACTCTAAGGATTTTTTCAGAATTTTTTCAACTTTTTAGTATTGCATTTTCTTATTAACAACTATTTTTATCAACATGAGAAAATACAGAGACTAATATTCGGCAATTTTTAGTAATTAATATCTCGTTAATCATTGCGAAAATTGCAAAATGATAGGACTTTTCAACTCAGTTTAAGCCGCTCTATCTATCAAAAAAAGTGCTTGGAAAAGTCTCACGGGACATCTTGTATATAAAATTGACTCACGTGTGCAATTTTTTCTCCATTTCTTTTAATGCTGCTCCACATCACATTTCCGAGACAGTTGTATTTATTCAAATGTGTTATTTGCCCCTTATAAATGCCATTTTCCACAGTGAAAATCTGTAAATAACAAATTAGATTATTTTAATTGTTTATACTTTTGAATATAATACTTTTAAACTACGTATCTTTAATGTACATATTTAACGTCATATAATCAGTTTTTTTTATCGAATGTAACATGAAAAAATTAGCTATATCAACAGATGATTATTATGTAATTTTACACTTACCCTTGGAACATCAACCATTTTAGAAATATCTGGATCTCTTAACGTAAATATAAGATTCTGAATGCTCCAATAATATCACTTTACAATACTGGATCATAAATAGAACATTTTAGTTATTCTAAATGAACGAATTATAATATTATATTATATTAAAATTATATTAATATTATATTAAAATTAACTATCAAATTGTGTGAAATGTGTGTTGGAAAAATGTAATGAAGAATTTACAATTTTCTGCACACTCTCCATTCATGGAAATTCCGTAATATAAAGAATAAAATATGAATATGCATTATGTTTCTTAATTTATTATTACTTTATTATACTTTCACTAAAATTAGAAAAAAAGATTTTATTTTTTCTTAGATCTTTGATTTCTTTAAATTTAAAATCCAAAACTTAGGTTTTGATATCATATGAAGTCATGATATCATCACCTAATTTTTTGCATTCCATTAATAAGTTTTTCAAACACTTGATTACGAACTTATATATGTTTAATCTAGCGTTTAACTTCTACAAGAATACATTTTTCCATTCATTTTCTAGTTGAAATATTAATTTCTAAAGATTATCGAATAAGCAATTGCCGAATCACATAATGTTGTTCACATACCGAATAAGCGATTGTCGAATCACATAATATTATTCACATAATCTTATGATCAAAAACTGAGTCGAAAAATCCTCTATCATTTTGCAATATTACTTTCGTAATAATTAATGGTTGGGCGGCTTATTCGGCAATCTTTAAAATTAATTAATATTTTATGAATCATTGCGAAAATTGCAAAATTGTATAGGACTTTTTGACTCAGTTTTCAGAAATAATAATAATAATAATAAATAATAATAATAATAAATAATAATAAATTCAATTATAAATATATATATAGGGTGACTGGAAATAATCGCTAAATATTTCATGAGCAAGTAGAGCGGACTAAACTGAGCCGAAAAGTTCTCTATCTCATTTTGTAAATTTCATCAATATTAATGAAATATTAATCCTTAAAAATAGCCGAATACACGCGCTCGCCAGGACTACTCCTACGAAGTGTATTATATCTTACCGATCGTTTGGCGTGAGGGCCTTGAAAGTTGATTGACTGGCAAGCGCCCCGCCGCGCACACCGCCGTAAGCCTCCGTAGCTCGGACGGCGCTTGCCAGATTCCCACTCTTCGCGTGCCAAGCGATCGGTAGACGTATACACTTCGCAGTAATATTATAGTACACTCTATATACTATATAATTTAAATATAAAATACATATATATATATTAAAAAATATATATATATATTAAAAATATATATATATTATAAAATAGATTCCTCTTCCAAAATTAAAATTCTATAAAGTATTAGTTTTTACTTTAAAGTATTATTTAAAAGTATTAGTTTTTTAACAATATAATTATATGCTGTTATATCTGCTGCTATATTACATATTGAATTTTATTACAATGTTAAAACAATTTAGTTTTGTTCATAATCTTTGCTTAAATTGTATAAATGTTTTATTATATGAACTTATTAATGTAACAAAATATTTGTAACACTAGCAATTGATCTGAAGAGCTACTGCAAGTCGCTTGAAACCAAGAACTAAATTATAATAAAACAACATAATCTTTTGAACATGAACTAAAAAACAATATAATCGATATAACGGTTATACCGTTCTTAGTTTCCGTTCGATATAAAAATAGCAATCATATAAGAGAAATCGAGGCATCTTGAATCACAAAAATTCAAACTCTTAAAATTTCTCTTTCATCAAATATAAAAATTTTTGTATTATTTTTTTAAATAATTAGAGTATAATGCATATTTTAAAATTTAATAAGTATATTTAGTCAAAAAAACTTAGTTTTTAAGAAAAAAATTATAATATATTTTTTAAGAAGTGATGCCCATGATGCCTCATACCCGGAGAACCATAAGTCACATACAAAATAGTAGAATTATGCAAGAAATAATAGTGACGAAAGTTGAACAGTATTTTCAATTAACTTGTACATTCTTAGCATGTCACTAATATTATAAAATATAATTACAACTAATAATTATTAAAAAATACATTAGAAAATTATAAGAAAACAAATGAGAAATAACTATTAATATAAGATAAAAAAATTTATTATGATAAAATTATTTGCTTAGAATATAAACTACCCTTTTAATATATATGCTTTCTATATTACCTAGTTTCATTATGAATATTTAATGCAGAACTTATAGTATCCCAATTATACATTTAATTATACATTTAATAAAAAATAAATGTTAGATTATTACTTGTAACGTAGTAAATTGAGAAAAAATGCGCAGAAAATTGTATTTTATCTACATGTATCTTCTATTACAAAAATAATATTAACATTTTTATACAGTTGAAAACTATTGCATCATGAAAACCTTTAATGATCGATACAATAGAATTTACGCGCGCTCGCCCGAATTATTACTGCGAAGTGTATATGCCTATCGATCGCTTGGCGTATAGGCCTTGAAAGTTGGCTGGCAAGCGCCCCACATCGCCCCGCAAGCCTCCATAGCATGCACGGCCCGCGCGCATATTTGACGATTATTTCTAGACACCCTGTATATATATATATATATATATATATATGTATATATACACATATATATATTTATTAAATTAGACTTATTACATATCATAAGAAAAATATTGATATACTAAATTATTAATATTAATTTTTCCATTATTAATACAAAATTATCGTTAAAAATTATCGTTAAAATTTTATGAATAATTATGAATAATTATGTCTCTTATTGAATGTGAAATGAACTTTGTATATTTGAACGTCATCAATGCTAAGGTAAAAGCACCAAATGGATCACACTAGTTCCGAATCGCTTTTTATATTTAAATTATTATAATATAATAATAAGCCATTCACAAGATTCTTTAGCATTTGTTTTATCTCTTTCAAGTGTCAATTGATTTTAATTTATTAAGAATAGCGCTATATATTTTATTCATGTCGTTAACTAATTAGCTAACGTATATATCTTTAAAAATTCATTTAAAGTATAATATCATAAGAATTGTCTTATGATTTTTATAGCATAGCATTAGATAGAAAAATTCAACGTTATGTCGTATCGGTTGAGATTAAATGTAAATCGCGAATGTTTGTTTAATCACTGTATTATAATACTTATCCTTGCGTAAATTTATTATAAAAATATTTAAAAACTTGTTTAATCTTACAATAATCTTACAATAATGCCATCCCGAAAAGATTTATTTGTTTTAAGTATCAAAATAGAATATAAAATATTATACATGTCTATATGCAAAAAGTGTTACTAATTATAATTTAATTGTTTTTTATTGTTAAATTTAATTTTTATTAATTTTTATTATAATTTTAATTATCACTGATTTTTAATTGTTACTAATTTTAAATAAACTTGAATGTATTAAAATTGCATCATGATCCACAGTTAGACCCTAGAACTAGATGTGAATCGTCAATTATAATTTCGTGAAACATATTATGTGCATGTGCAAATCATTTTTATTATTCTTGTGGGATAATGCCACTCAAAAGGATAAAGCATTTGGTGAATTGATCTGCAGTTAGTACGATTTAATCATGGATAATTGTCATTATTTTATTTAATTCTAATTAAAACATATAAAACAATAATAAAATAAAATAAAATCGTCTATAATGTAATCTTTATAAATAAAATAAAAATACAATAAAAAGAGCATTCAGTCACACGCAAGATGTTTTTTGCGAATGTCATATATTTTAAAATTGTACGTCAAAAATGTAAACTCATAAACGTTTCTATATTAGGCATCTTCAGATTATCTTCAGTATATTATATAACAAAAGCAATTATAAATTAAATGATAATACGATACGTAATCATAATAATAAAAATATGGCCTGATAATGTTTATGAATTTACATTTTTAACGTAGAATTTTATATCAATATTTAATAATTTATTCGTATTTTTATTCGTATTTAATATCAACAATTTATTTGTATTT
>Ga0157364_1004314_pt1 | contig 14161 bp, 2 predicted proteins | sample AttsexASBM2_FD_111476 | JGI IMG/M metagenome (GOLD analysis project Ga0157364, IMG submission 111476) | Fungus gardens microbial communities from leaf cutter ant in Ribeirão Preto, State of São Paulo, Brazil - Atta sexdens ASBM2 | ecosystem: Host-associated > Fungi > Mycelium > Unclassified ... | reverse complement strand
CTATAAAACAGAAAAATATTTAATATTTTTATATATATATATATATATATATATATATATATATATATATATATATATATATATATATATATATATATGAACATATACACGCATGCATACAAAAATTTTTTAACTTTTCACATTTTTGCTCTAAGATAGAAATATTAGATCGCTAACTTCGACTAAAACGATGTAAACAGCCGACTATCCGGTTGTGTTCATTCAATGGCTGCTCTAATTATTTTGCACATACGTACACACATCGTACACATATATATTATAACACATAATATACTGTTGCCGCCATTAAATCAACAGAAATTAGCGATCTAATATCAGTATAGATATCTGTGTGTAAATCATATAGGACACAGTAAGACTGGAATACAATTTTGAAGCACATTATCCCGCATTCACAATTGTACTCTATATAATTTACAGCTAATATCCCTGAGCTCGAGCATTTTTTGATGTCTTCCAGCGCAGTCTAAATGCTATAACAGTAGGCAAAATCAGTCGAAGTGTGCAATCTGAGAGTCTGAGCACAAGAATTGTCAAACGCTTACTTAGTTTGTAGTCGAAAGTTTTAGTTTTAATCAGTGAATTGTTGGCCAATCAGCGTTAGTCGTTGGTACAAGTTGGCTATTGGTCAATTTCACTGATAAAATTAGGATTATCGATTATCGACTCATTGTAGAATCAGCATTAGAGACTAGCAGCATTAGAGAACTTAAGTTGTAGACATAAGTAACGCACAAACTTTGGCGTATGATGTACGACTTATTGCCATTTCTTGGAGACAATAAGTTGTAACAATAAGTTACAATAAGTTGTAACAATAACTTAAGTCTAAGTAAGTGTTACAACAATACTTGTGCTTACAATCAGACTGCAGGCCTGTCTTAAATAATGCCCAGTGATGCTTCAAATTTGTATGCAATGCTGTCAGCAGTTTACCCCTCGAGAAAAAGTTGATTATTATCTTGACCTAAAAATTCAAAAAAATTCCCTGAATCCGAAGTATCAATCATGTAACTTTTTTCCTAGAACAGAAACGTGAAAAGTATACATAAAATATACATAAAAAAAATACATAAAAATTTTGTATGTATGTGTGTATATGTTCATACATATATACAACATACATAAAAATTTTCATTTTTCACGTTTTCGCTTTAGAGAAAAAGATATATGATTGAAACCCAAGGGATCATGTAATTTTTTTCCTCAGAAAAACATGAAAATTGTATAATGTGCATATATACACTTATAGATTAAAAGGTTGCAAAGCTGAGCGATTGGTTTTTACTTATGGATTTATAAGTAAAAATCAATCGCTTAATGAGTAGGTTACATTCCGAAATCCATTAAAAAAAAGTTTAGTTGTAACCTTTTAGTCCATACATAGGATGTATATAGGACTATACATCCTATGTATAGTTCATACATAAAGTGTATAGGGTACATACATTTTACAAATATACATAAAAATATTCAAATATATATAATATATATATATATATATATACATAGAAATACCTACATAAAAATATACAAATATACATAAAAAATACATAAAAATATACATAAAAATTTTCACTTTTCACGTTTTCGTTTTTTACAGAAAAAGTTACATGATCGATACCCTAGGGGTCGATTGTGTATCTTGAAGCAAGATAAAAATTATAAACATGGGCAAAATTCACTATGTGTTGACCAATGAAATATTCTAGTGAATTTGCTCTTTTTTGTAATTTTCATTTCATTCTAAAACATAATTGACTCCCTGATAAAATTCCATGAATATCCCTGATTTTTAAAGATAATTAAATCCTCATTAATTTGCAAAAATCGCAAAACGGAGAATAAATGATTTTTTTATTTTATTTAGTCTGTTCTATTGTTTATGAAAAAATTGTTTTATGAAAAAATATTATTTTGTGTATACACAACGCGGTTTAATAAAAATTCTAATATAAATTTTGGGAGAAGTAAATAAAAAAACCTGCGGGAAAAAAATGTATTGTAAACATTTTTTATTTAAAATAGAATATAGAACAATTCATAATCTAAAATAAATCTATAAATAGATTTATTTATTTCTAAAAGAATATGTTAAACAAATACAATATGTTAAACAAAAGAAATTTATTTTCCATCTGAAATGTACGATCAAAACATGATTGCGAAGATTATACAAAGTACGCTATAGAATTATTTATATTTTACACATTTATAACATTTTTATATAGAAACTTTCACAGAATTATAAAAAAAGGAACTACAAAAATAAATAAAAATATTTTAGTTATTTGCAGAATTGATACAAATAATTCTGCTTAAAAAATGTAAATAAAAAAATCGTCGAAAATATTTATATGTTAAATATATGTATACATGTTAAAATAATATAATACAAACAAAAAATTTGTAAAATTTTTATATAGAGTGAAATGACGTTTCAATCATCAATTTTAATCACGATTTTAACTTGAAATTACAATTCTTTCAACTTCTTGTCAATTGCCTTACACGTCCGAAATTTTATCTCTTTTGGACTTAAGATATATTACGGCAAATATAGAAGACTCCATAAATCAAAATTTTGAATATTAAAGCTTATTAAATAAAAAATACATATTAACCTACTTTTAATGTAGATTTAATATGTGGAAGGTAAGTAATGTTAAAAAGTTAGGGGAAAAAAGTGTCCATTTTATAGTAAAAACTATTTAAAAAAATTAAGGCTAAAATAAAAGCATAAATATTAATATAATATGCATACCTAAGAATGCAATATGCATAATTCGCAACTTGTATTCAAAATTATAAGTCTAAAAGTCTTTTAAGATTCCAGTCAAGAAAATAGTTATACCTCGAGATCGAATTACAGACAATCTTGAGGATTTTTATTATACAGGGTATCCCATAATTCATCCGACAACGCTCGTGGGCAGGTAGAGCGGACTAAACTGAATCGAAAAATCTTCTACTATTATGCAATTTTCGCAATAATTAACAAAATATTAATTACTAAAAATTGCCGAATATTGGTTTTCAATTTTTTTCTCAAATACTAACTTTACAAGAAAATAGCAAGAGACAAAAATTGTTTATTTTCTTCTCATAGAACTTTAAGAATTTTTTCAGAATTTTTCATCAACTTTTTAATACTGGATTTTCTTATTTTAACATGAAAAGATACGGTATTAAAAAATACTGAAAAAATTCTCAAAACTTTAGAAGAAGAAAATAAACAATTTTTGTCTCTTGCTGTTTTTTTGTAAAGTTGATAGTATTTGAGTAAAAAATTATTGAAAACCAATATTCAGGGATTTTTTTTTAGTAAATAATATCTTGTTAATTATTGCAAAAATTGCAAAATGATAAAGGACTTTTTGAGTTTCAGTTTAGTCGGATTTATCTGCCCACGATTCCGTTTTCCGACTGTCGATGGGACAGCACCCTAAATCTTGAAATTGCCGAAATCAAAATGATTAATGGATTGTTGTTGAATGAATTATGGGACATTCTGTATATAAGATCTCCACCAAACAATGCTCGTAAATTTTTCTTTAAATTTTAATGACTTATCACAAAAATTAATAAATAAAACATTAATAAATAAACATTAATAAAAAAAGTTCTAATTGTAGTTACTGTTTCGTTCATTTAACAGCGATAACTCAGCAGTAAGAAATGTTAAGAGCATTTAAAAAAAAAAAATGATTTTGTACAAAAAACTTTAAACTTTCATGTTAGAAAATCACAAATTTTCGTAAATTTTTTTTAGCATATAACAGATCTACAAAATGAAAAGAGAATTTCCCATTTTGTCCAGCTCATTTTCTACATGTAAAAATTATTAAATTTACAGAAACTAAAAAAGCATAGTGACTTTTCGAAAATAGAGATTTTCTAGAAGCTGTAAAATTCTTTTATCAAATTTAAATTTCGTTTATTTTTGTCGAATATATTCTATAATTGATTTAAAAACTCATATGATATTACTTGCCTTCCAATTATTGTTGTTGTGTATACTAGTAAGTGTATATACTTTTTGAGATCAGAAAATGTCTCGTAATTCGATATTTATAAGATTATATTAAGAAGAATTGTCGATAAAAATTATATCCTTTTAAATTTTATTTTATTAAATACTTACATATATTTAACGCATAAAAGATTGTACCACCCCTTCCGTTGTCAAATCATGCTTTTCTAAAGTTTTACTTATATATTCTTGTTTTATGATTTAAATATGAAGGAGTGTGAACTTTACTTTCAATTCAATAATACTTTCAGGATCTTTTTCATCAACTTCTGTTAAATTAAACCAACGATTATATAAGATTCATTTAGGCTTAGTTTTACAACTAATGATTAATTTCTAACCGAGATTTAACTTATTTCAAGTTAAATTCTAGCATTAAAAAAAAGATTAGAAAAAAGATGAGAAATAAGTTAAATCTTGGTTAAGGCGTTAAGGATTAACCATGAATTGTGAAACTGAGCCTTAGGATGCTGTCCCATGACAGTCGGAATTTCGGAAAAGTAGAGTGAGTAGATCAACCAATTAGAATTATTGGCATTACTGTTCTGCACATGATAAATACAAGATTATAGAAATTGAATTTCTATACGTATAAAAGAAATTCATTATTAATAAATAATTATTCGATAAGTATTCATTAATATAATTATATAATTTATTTTTCCATATAAATATAATCATTTATATCGTTAGGGATAAAATTGCGTGTTTGTTCGGACCGAAATTTTTGTGGCTTGATTCCTCAGAGATCAATATTTCCGAAATTGTGAAAAATCAGAAAATTTATTTTAAATATTTTATGAAATAAGATAATTATTATTTAGTAAAAGAATTCACAAGAATCCATAATTAATAAAATTTCGATATATTTTTTATTACAATAGAAGATAATGAAAGAATTTTTTAAATTAAAAGACAGTTTGAGATTAGAATAAGAATAGTCCATTTTCCGAAAAAGTCGCTCCATCCAGAAACAAAAATTTCGAACCGAGTAATTTTAACGAAGTAATTTTAACAAGTAATTTTAACGAATCCTAACGAAATAAATAATATAAATAATATAAATAATATAATAAAAGTTATATTTATATGCTGGAGAGAGAGAGAGAGAGAGAGAGAGAGAAATCCTTCGAAGCATTTTTTGATTGATCAATTTTTTAATTGTCTGTTCAATGCTCCTTTACTCACGGCATAATGGAAGTAACTTCGTCAATGAGTAAGGTAAGAAGGCGAAAAGCATGAATTGCTGGTTTCGTTTTTGGCGGAATAAGGGAATTTCGCCAGCGAAGCTTCGCTGCATAAAATTGTATTTTAATATTACGGTGCTTATATATTTAAATGCAGTGCATGTTCGAATGATGATAAAACTCTTGCATAGGGCGGACTACATTGACGTGAGTCGAAAAGTCCTTTATCATTTTACAATTTTCACAATAGTCTACTCCTATGCGAGAGATTTATCGTACTTATCAAACACTCTGTATATTTAATTATTTAAATGTGTCAGGGTATCTCAATGACTATTGCTTATATATTTAAATACAGTGTATGTTATATAAATATATAAGTTATATATATATATATATATATATATAATATATATATAATATATATAATATATATGAAATATATATATAATAATTATTTAAATATCAGAGTATATCTTGGAAACTAATTATACTGGCTGAACCGCATGGGTTCTTATCTTTAATGACAAACTGTATAATATTTTTCAATAACTGATCTACCTGCACATCCCCTTCAAAATCGAGAGATGGTTTTATAATGTCTTTGTCAGTAAAAATGAGTCTAATAAAAAAAAAAAATATCTGGCTTGGTCACATTTGACTCTCATGATACCATCTTAGTATCATATGTATCTAGTTCCTAAAACAATCATGTATTTCTATAATTGTTTTTTCAGTAGTTATTAGGTAAAATCCGCCGGGCACAGAATTCACAAATATCCGTCGGATAATTTAATAGAAAATGGAGCAACCACAAGCTTTGGCTAAAATGGCGGCTGCTGAGCAGAGAGAGATCGAGTTTGCACTCGTAGCAAAGCCAGCCCTTCCGCGTTTTTAGATAACAAATTAATCTAGAACGTCATCAAGGACATCGGTTGATCGATAGACATACTTGCTGTGAACTTGCGAGTATCCGTTGTACATTTTAGTGTATGTCGTTCCGGGTCGGCAGGAAAAGCTGTGCTGGACTTGAATGACACAGAAGCACAGTATGTCTAATCAATTTCCAACAGCCTGAATGTCGGGGATTTGTACTTGGTACGATGAGAATGTCGCGCGGAGCGACGAAACAAGGTGTCTCGGGAGCTCGGCGCGGCACAAAGTATGTCCACGGACTCGATCCACAGGAACCGGCGAACTGGAGCCGCTATGGATGACAAGAAACTCCGACGGGACGGAAACGGACAGACTAGGAGATCTAGAGGTTTAGAGAAGGAGAAATATATTCTCATCTCAAGCAACATCGACCCGGAAAAGCAGAGCATGCGCTGATTGGTTTATCAGGGTAGATTCAGAGAGCTTTTCAACAAACGACACCAGGTGTGTCGACGAGCGACATAAAATCACTAGATTAACAAAGTACCGCGAACTGCCGTCATTGGCTCCGTCATGGTTCCAAATGCTAATTCAATGAATTTTCTCAATTCTTCATAGATTTATAAGATAGACGGAGCATTCGAGTATACGAGAGAAAGAAGCTAAAGAAAACTTGATAGAAAGAGAAAGAAATAATCGCGGAGTAGTTTTCTTCTTTCCTAGTGGTGAATTGATTGGTCGCCGCGGCAAGCTGGGAAGTGGCCGAGAGCAACGAAGATAGATGTTCGAGAGTTGTGGCTTACGAGGCTCAAGCTGATTGGCTCCCCCCCCACCGCTCACTGTAAAAGAGAGAAACAACTATGTCTGTCTTCGATGTTGTCTTCAGTTTCTCTCGTATAAAGGCTCCATCTATTTTATAAGTCTATGCAATTCTTACAGATTATGGCATACGACATACGGTTATGGCCAATATAAATGCTCCCTCATCGTAGAGTGGATATAAAGAGAATTACATTAATGCATGTGCCTAATGCTGATTGGCTCCGCCATTAAATGTCCTCACTATTAATTTGAAAGAAAACATTAAGGTATATTCATTTATGCAGTTATCGTTCGTCTATTCTATCTGTGCCTGCAGCACAGTTTCTCGTTCGTTTACGCAGAAATGTATACTATCTGCGCAGTTATCTCAGAAGTCCTGCTTAGGATGCTCTGCTCGCAGTACTACCATAAAGCTGACTTCATACGCAGTACGCAGCAGTAATTCGTTGCTATTGGTTAAAAATTTTACCATTTTGAGATGACGCACTTACGACGCTAAATACATTTTGCCACATCATTGAAGTTCAATCAAATGAATAATGAGTAGTAAAGAATTTGAAGCTTAGAAAGCTTAGAAATTTGCAATATTTGCAAAAAATTTGAAAATTAAATACACATACAATGAGTACATACATTTTTATTAAGATTGTAGTAATGGGAATATTCTAAATTCTAATAGCGTTTTCTCTTGAGATATATAGTATTGGGTGCAGCCTCGCACCGCACCAGTTGCGTGTAAACGCTACACTCAGCTAAATGCACACCATAGTATACATTACAAAATTATTGTGCTAAAATGATCCCGCTTGACTTTCATTTTCAAATTTTAATGGCCGCAGCACAGACGTATAAGCGAATCAACTAATCAGAATCTTTCCTTTTCTCCCATTCCATAGAAAAGAAGAATTTCGATTGTTTGATTCCCTTATGCACTATGCATTATGCTTTATGCAAAAGTCTGTGCTGCGGCCTTAAATGTCACCTTAAATGGCTCTATACCGTCCCTTTGAGACGATGTAATAAAATCCCACTTCGTGCATAAAATTTGCACTACACTGTACTCATGGAAACATGATACATCGAATGAGTTCGCTTATCACCAGACATGAAAACAGTACATACACTGGTGGGCGATAGTGCATCCAAGAGAAAACGCTATTAAATAATTATCTGAAATGATAGTTGTCATATCACAACTTTCTATCTTTTTAAGTTTTCCATATTAATTTTCGAGCTAAGCAAATAAAAGACACATGTTTGAGGTTAAACTTTAATACATATGATATTGCTGTTATTCCTTTTCATGCGCAATAAATGCAGCGGAAGCAATTATGAAAAATTTGCATTACGTGATATTTTTGCTGCCGCAGAAAAGCGTGCTGCACATAAAAAGGCACCTTTAAACGAATGACAAATTGCATTGTAGTCGCTCGCTCTTCATAGATCTCGTTATTATCTTGTTGTGCGTAATATCGCCAGCTAATAACTGTTGTATTACTGAAAATGAATTTTATTAAAATATTAAGTGAAAAGAGTGAAGAACTTGTGAAAATCCTAGTAAAATAAAAATAATGCAAGGTGAGATATTATATATAGTAGAAAAGTTTGCTAATTCATATTTACGACAATAAATTTTGTATAATATAAATATATATAAATATATATAAATATATATATGTATATAAAAGTTTTTTAATATATATAAATATTAGATAAATTTATTTAATTTACAATAATAAAATTAATAAATTAAATATTTGTAAAATATTTATTGTTTTTATATCAATAAAATTAATATCTTAATAAAAGTATAATCTTTTAGATAATCTAAAAATATTACATTTTAATTATTCATAAAGCTTCGATGGATTTTTGACTTTCCCATTCTCTTTACATAGGGGCTCCGCACAATAAAAGAAACAGGGAACAGAGAATAGAGAATAAGAATTTCAACCTATCAGAAATCATGTATTGTAGAATATTTCAGTTTCTGATAGGTTGAAATTCTTATTCTCTGTTTTTTATTTCTTGTCCCTTTTATTGTGCGGAGCCCCTTATGGCTCTTGCACACTGGACACGGAAACGTTTGCCGCGCGACAAAATGAGACGCAGTAACCAATAAACATTAGGAACTGTAAGTTTATTGGCTACCGCATCACATTTTGCCGCGCAGTAAGCGTTTCTGCGTCCAGAATGCAGAAGCTAATACACTGTAAACAGTTCTCAGCTATTTACGCAGAAGTTCGTTCGGTAAATTTAGGTTACTAACAGATTTAGATGGCTAGCAGATGAGAAAGCAGTGGATGCGCTAGTTATTGCGTAAACGAATGTAAACTGCGTTCGGATTCCTACCTGGGTACTCTTCGGGTGTTATGTCTTTGTTTAACGTTCGGTACAAACAATAAGGATAATATCACATCCGGAGAGCAGATGGGAATCCAAACGCAGCCCTGGGTATTTCTCCGAGAAATTAATTTCTACAGTTTTTTTTTAAATTTGAATATCATGTTTAAAATAATTTTATGTATGTGGTTAAAATTTCAAAGATCCTAGCGATATCAAAATGGAGATATTCACTTTCAATGTTTTAACCTCCTATAAAAATACTACGCATAATTTACAAATTAAAGAAAAATATTTTACAATTCCCTATGTATATTCCATTTCAGAAAATTTTCTATCTATCTCTAACATGTTTCATTGTAAACTAGCTTTCACCATCATCAATATCTTAAAAAAATTTTATTAAGAAAGGTAAGGATAAGTTGGAATTACTTTTGAATCAAAATGTTGTATATAAGACCTGATGTGATGATTGTGACGCTAGCTATTTTGTAAAAAAAAAAAAAGAGAGAAAACTAAATACTAGATTGCGTGAACATATTTCGGATATATCAATAAAAAGACAGCTTTTCTGTTATATCTGATCATCGCGTTAATTTTAATCATAATTTCAGATGGAATGATGTGAAGATTTTTAGACAGTGAGTCTTCTTATAACAAAAGCTTGGTATCTGAAATGATTCACATTAAAAGACAAAACAAGGTTCAAATAAACAAAATAATACTGAATCATTACCAGAATCCTACTCACAAATTATACAATCCCTTTCTCATAATTATCTTTTTTTCTTTTCTATATATCTCCCCCTCTTATGTTTCTTCTACCTATCCCTCCCCCCCCTCTTTAATCTCACTTCCCACTATTTTCTAACATTAACTTTACTTTCCTTCTCTGAAAGAAAAAAATTTTTAATTTATTTTGTCTAAACTACGTCAAAGATAAGAGATATCGATCTTTCTCTTATCGTATTGTCTATTGCATTTTATTCATATTATTTAATTTTTTTGGACTAAACTCTCAACTACAATTATGAAAAATATTTTTCTTATTTAATTTTAAAGAGTATTTAATTATTTTAATTGAATAGATAAATTTACATTGTACATTTTTAATTTATATCATTATTGTATTGTCCCATCATATTATATTTTTCTGTCATTCTTATAATTTTACATTATTATATTTATAGCTGTAATGCGTTATATTACATTCTGGATATTAATATATAATCATACACCGACGTTCTTTTGCTGTACAATTTTACTAACAAAAACGAAGATTCTTTAATTATTGATACCAATAGTTAGATGTTTTGCGAAGTATATTTTCATTTGCCATCGACCGTCTGTAGTATAAGTTTTTACTTTTCTGGCAAATTTTAATGTATGTATTTTATGTATGTTAGTTTAATTAACTGTTCAGTTTAACTAACAAGATGAAGATCCTTTTTAATTTATTGATACCAACAATTGTATAGTTATTCAATGCAAAATATATTTTCAATTTTCGATCGATTTTATATTATGTTTTTTTATCGTTTAGACATATTTTGTAAATATTGATAATGATCCGATCGAAACATTTGTGTTGTTAGCCGACATATTATTAAATTTCATAATTAATTTATTAAGACATTTTTTTCTACCAATTTTATAGGTCAAATTTTTGATAGTCCTTTTTTTTTAACTTGTTTTTAAATTATTGAGCTATTATATTATTATATAATAATTATTTAGAATACGGTCATCACCTCTGATTTTGATGAAATTAGGCTTATTCGATACATTTTTACACAAAACGAAAGAATCTATAAAAAAAAAAACGTTAGGACGGCGAACCGAGAGATTAAGCGTTAAAGTTGATGAGGTTAGGAAATCTGTCATATCGATGAGATGCAGCGACATGTATGAAATACATGTATAAATACATGTATAAATACAAATTTGTATTTGTAAAGTAGAGAATAGATGAATTGCAAATCGGAGGCGTCCGTTTGCTCTTTTACTTCGAAAATCGTTCGGCAATTCGCATCTTTCTGCTACATGTTATCTCATCTGCGTTCGGTATTAACATTTCTAAAGCCAATCGAGCTGCTCGATCCACTCCAGGTACAAAGACCGATCTTGCAGAGCTAATGTAGATTTTCGCGCCTAAATTAAATTCATAATCTGTATATTGATGATAATGTAACCACCTGATTCGTTAACACATACATTTATCTCTTTCAATACTTCGATCTATTTTACAAATAATACGTTTGAACTGTTATAATGTCTGAGTCTACAAACGCTCAAATAAATACTATCAAATAAAAATTGATGGAATACGTTATGTAATATTTAACGAGGAAAATAAGTTTTTAATTCTTATCCTCTTTATGAATTTGAGGTGACATATTTGAAAACAAAGAATTTGTTAGTTAATTTTTAGATTGAAACTCATGTTGCACATACAGAATGAAATAAAATCAAACTATATTAATATATTAAAGACTCTAACGAATATAATCAAGTGATATAACTTATAAATTTCAATTTGTTGAAATTCAATTCAATTTTATTTTATTTTGCAATATAGTATTTTGCAATATAGTATTTTCTTTTAAAAAAATATCTTGTGTATGAGCTGCTAGATTCATGTGTAACGATCTATTTTTAATATAGAGACTATTATCAGTTTTTAGTAAAACAAAAGAAATTTTCAATTAATAGAGTATTTTTTATTTATTTCATAAAAATAAATAATTTCATTTTATAATCTAACCTTAAAGGATAGTTTACAGTTCTATATCGTTCGGAATTAATTCTTGGCACTCGAAGATCACGTGAGCAAGCTCGTCATCTGCTAGCTCGCATCTCTGATTTACATTGCCGAACGCATCTAATTTATTTGTAAAACAATTTGTTTGTCAAGTAGAGAATATAATTGTGAATGAGTAATTGTGAATTATGAATATATATTTAAAAAAATTACTTTTTTATATGGATTAAAGTTTACACCTAACATTTCTTTAAACGTGCAGGAAATTCTCCGAAATAGCATTGCGAAGTTCACTACAATCATTCAATCTCTAGCGTAGTTACTAAACGCATGTGCACATGATCACAACGCATGCGGATGTGACCAAAATACATTTGTACATGCAGAGAGAAACCTGAAAACTTAAACAATAGGCACAGGCAATAGACACAGGCAACAGGGAATAACGAGCAATCCAATCAGAGCTCTGGAGTGTAAGTTCGATATTATATCCCATATGTATTTAAGCCTTGAGAGAGAATATGACGATCCAAAATGCTGTCGCGCACACATAGCACGATTATATGAACTAAATATCGATTTATCATCTTCAGTCTTGAAAAATGAACGATGTCTAAGACAAGTGGATGTTGCTATGTAGTTTACATCCACTTTGTTAGAGGGCAGTAGTGCGCGGCAGCATTTTGCGGCTACAGGTTTTGGGTCGTCATGTCCTCTTTCAAGTTTCTCTTTGATAGATGTCGCTGCATCTCGTCGATATGATGGATTTTCTAACTTCTAGTTTCAATCAACAACTTTAACGATTAATATCTCGATCTATCCTAACGTTTTTTTCTTACAGATTCTTTTGTTTTATGTAAAAATGCGTTGAATAAGTCAAATTTCATCAAAATCGGAGATGATGACCGTATTCTAATTATCATAAATAATTACCCTATAAGGACACAGTTAATAAATATTCAGATGTAGACTTCAAGAGTCATTTTCGGTAAAATAAATATATGTGCATTTTCTGCAGTTAAATATAATGTATATATTTTCTTATTTCATGGATCGAATATTTCGACGCATTATGCTTCTTTAAGTGACGTCATATTGCACTATATTGCTATAAGTGTCTTACCTCAAAAGCCGCAGTAGTCGTAGTGGCAATAGTTGCTTTCCACTTGCACATAAGCTGAAACTGAGTCTGAAGTGAGCTGAGTATTTCATACTCAGATTAATGACGTCATTATTTGCTTAGTTTGGTAAAAAGTTATCACAGACAACACAGGTTCGAACCTAATTTTTATAGTGAGTTTATGAGACTCACTATTATTAAGTACACGGTCTCGATCTTGTGCAGATTATAGGCAAAAATTCAATTAAATTCAATTAATCTCACTTATCAGAATGTAAAAGGAACGTGCATTTAATTAAACTTATGACGTCACAAGTAAGAATTATCTGAGAATATCGATATAAATGGAAAGCAGCTAATATAGCTATTATTTATGACGTTATTGGCCTAATTTCCACCGAAGGTTTAATCCGGATCAAAATATAAGAACCAACTACAGTCGAGTATTCCCCTGTTACAGTTAAACGACAAGGGAATATTCGACTGTAGTTGATTGGTTCTTAGGGAACAGGGAATTTCAACCTATCAGAAATCATGTGGAATATACAGTTTCTGATAGATTGAAATTTTTGTTCTCTGTTCCTTGTTCCTTTTATTGTGCGGAGTCCCTTATATTCTGATCCGGTTTAAACTCTCGGTGAAAACTAGACCATTGAAGAAACTAGACGCTGTCGCAGCACGCTGCGTAGTAATAGCAGAACAATTTTTCAGTACTGCCAGTACTAGCAATATCGGAACACACCTATATAATATTTCTGACGTATACGTATTGACTGTGTTCCAAAATTTACTGTCAATGCTAAAAAGTCTATAGTTTACATAACGTGTATTATACATTTTCAGTATTAACATTGAATTTGGAATACAGCTATTATATGTATATATATATATATATATATATATATATATATATATATATATATATATATATATATAGTGTGTCACTAAATAATTATAATATATTTCACGTTTAGATACTAGACGCTAACGAGATGATT
>Ga0157364_1004312_pt1 | contig 14165 bp, 4 predicted proteins | sample AttsexASBM2_FD_111476 | JGI IMG/M metagenome (GOLD analysis project Ga0157364, IMG submission 111476) | Fungus gardens microbial communities from leaf cutter ant in Ribeirão Preto, State of São Paulo, Brazil - Atta sexdens ASBM2 | ecosystem: Host-associated > Fungi > Mycelium > Unclassified ... | reverse complement strand
TTCAATTTGAAGAAATCGGCTGCCGAATCGCATCGAATGCTTGTGGAGGCCTATGGCGACAATGCTTTATCGGAAACAACGTGCAGAGATTGGTTTCACCGGTTCAATGACGACAATTTTGACCTGAGTGACAAGAAGCGTGAAAATCGGCCCAGGAAGGTTGAGGACTGTCAATTGCAGGCTCTTTTGGACGAGGACGACCCAATCGCAAAAAATGCTTGCCGAGCAATTGAGTGTTTCTCAAGCAGCCATTTCCATGCGGCTACATGCCATGGGGAAGGTTCAAAAGATCGGAAAATGAGTGCCGCATGAATTGATAGGCAGATGCAGCAACGCCAAAGCACATGCCAAATTCTGCTTGCCAGACAAAAAAGAAAGTCATTCTTGTATCGGATTGTGATAGACGATGAAAAGTGGATCTATTTTCAGAATTAAATGCAAGAAATCTTGAGTTGATCCCGCTCAACCATCTTCCTCAAGACCAAATCACTTCGGACGGAAGACGATGCTGTGCGTTTGGTGGGATCAGGAGGATGTCATCTACGAGCTGTTAAAACCTGGTGAAACTATTAATGCTCACCGCTACCATCAACAACTGATCAAATTGCACCGTGCTCTGCGTGAAAAAAGGCCGCATTATCGGAAAAGACATGATGAAGCTGATTTTCCTCCACGACAATGCACCATCGCACACGTCAACAATGGTCCAAAACTACTTGGAGACATTCAATTGGGAAGTGCTACCCCATCCCGCTCACCAGACTTGGCACCTTCTGACTATCATCTGTTTTCGTCGATGGGCCACGCGCTCGCTGAGCGGCACTTCGATTCTTACGAAGATGTTCGAAAATGATTTGATGAGTAGTTTGCCTCGAAAGATGAGGAATTTTTTTTGACGTGGTATACACAAATTGCCCGAAAAAAATGTATAGTTAGCGAGGGCAAGTACTTTGAATAAATTTGTTTTTGCTTCCTAGGAAAAAAAAATATGTTTTTCTGACTAAAAAACAGCGGATTTAAGCTTATACACCTAAATTAATAAAATTTAATATTTAAAACTTAATTAATTATATATATTAAATTTTATTAATTTTAACTGGCTCGTAGTCCTTGTGATTACTTATATATGAATGGTTAACTTCTTACGACTTAAGACCATGGCACATAAAAAACTTAAGATCTTATGTCCTACCAATCCGATTCGATAATTTTGAGATTGCGCACTCGATCGTATCTGAGTACTATAACAATTAACCTTTTAACCCTTTTATCGAGTGCGCAAAGAAATCGTTGCCGTAATCAGATATCCTGTTAAATTTTATTTATTTTTTACTTAGAAATTATGATAAAAATGCGTTTTGATTTTTTATGAATAACTTTTCATATATTAATTTTTATAATTTCATATTCAATTTTATATAAATTTGTAAGTAATTTTTTGTTTTAAAAATTAGAATCGTAAATTTGAGATACATATGACAAAATAGAATATAAAATATTAAAAGACAAAAATAGAATCAAATAAAAGTTATATATTAAATTGTCGGTCTCAAATAACGATTTAAGTATTAAGAAATGAAGCTTTCATTCAAATTAAATCAATGCATATCATTGGATGCTTTTCATTTGATGATACAAGTCAACTAATGTATTTATCTTTGTTACTCTCTGAATGTCAAGAAAGACAAAATGATTTTCGACTTGTATCATTAAATGGAAAACACCATTTGGATCTTTCATAACACGCTAATTAGCAACTTTTTCGACCCGAGCGCGTTTATATCAACTTGAGTTAGATGGTCTACTATATTGATTGAGTTTGTAATGCCAATCAATAGTAGAGCATAATCCAAGACTGTGTAAACCCGCTCGGAAACTATAAATCAATGCATATTTTGAATCTTTCATATAAAAAATTAATGCATATTTTTTTATATTGCAGATATCAAATCATATTAGACATATGTTATTACTATTATAACTTATACGAAACATATATAATATATATATGTATATAAAATCAAATAAAAATTAAACTTAAAAATGTCAGTCTTACAAGTGATGAATTAAGTATAAAACTAATTCTACATTTATCCGTTTTTGTCGTATGACAAATATAGTATATAATAATATTAACCTGAAACTTTTATAATACAAATTGAATCAACGCATATCTTCTATATATTGCAGATCACTTGGCCAATCAGGATACTGTTTTAGATTACGTAATCTAAAACAAATGGAAAATGGAAATAACTTATTCATAATCTCGCAATAAGACGAGTTTCAACCAGTTGAAATTCAACGAAATATTTATTATTTACGATATTAATAAAAATATGGCAACGTTGTACAACGGAAAATCGAAGAGACAACATGGATGATAATATGGCTTTTCATAAAAATAGTTTTCCTTTCTTAAAAAGTTAGTTTGATTTAGAAAACCATAGTTTAGTTATAAAATTAACAAAATAGTGGAGTATATTGCAGAATATATGCATGTATACAAATGTATGTACATACACATGTATACATATAACTTTATATATACAGGATTATTTGGAAAATAATGATAAATCTTTTGCATATAGAATAGACTACAACTGAGAAGAAAAATCCTCTATCAAATTTTGCAATTTTCGCAATAAATAAGTTAATAAAATATTTTTAATGCTAAAAATTGCCGAAAATTGGTGTTTAATAATTTTTTATTCGAATACTATCAACTTTAAAAAAACTGCAAGAGATAACAATTGTTAATTTTCTTTTCATACAGCTTTAAGAATTTTTTTAGAATTTCTTAATACCGTATTTTCTTATACTGATAAAAATGAGAAAATGCAGTACTAAAAAATTAATAAAAAATTCTGAAAAAATTCGTAGAGTTCTATGAGAAGAAAATAACAATTTTTGTCTTTTGCTTTTCTGTAAAGTATTTGAATAAAAAGTTTTATTGAAGATCAATTTAAAATTTTTAACAATTCATATCTTGTCAACTATTACGAAAATTGCAAAATGATAGAATACTTTTCTTCTCAGTAGTCCATTTCGCCCCTAAGCGAAAAATTTATTATTATTTTCCAAATACCCTGTACATAAGCAGCTCAGCAGCCTATAAAAATCTATAGCAACGTAAATTATAGATTAATATTAGAACTACAATTAGTTCAAGGAATAATTATTTTGAAATAAAAATCTCAAAAAAGAAATCGTGAGTAATCAATATGCATAAAGGACCACATTAGCAAAATGCCATATTATTGTTTAAATTTGCATAACCTAAAATATGTACAGTCAAATAAAATGTTAAATAGCAAACAACACATTTAAACATACATATATTTATATGATAATACGCTCAAATTTAAGAAAAATGAGATAGTAAGTGTAATTAAATGTTAAAATGTATCTCAGAAACGTTTCAAAATACTTGAAAGTAAAAATGCGTTTTAATAAAAATATAATAAATATATATTTAAAAGGTGTTTTTTTCTTTTAAACATGATTTTTTTTCTAAAGCTGTTTAAAACATACAATATATAAAATATTCAAAATATGTTTTAAACAAAAAAAACTGAATGTTTTATTTTTTTTTTTAAACACGTTTTTTATTAACCCTGCTTCTCTCACTTCGCCCGACGCACTGCCTTGCTCGCGTTCTTCAACTTTCCAATAGTTTTAAACAAATTTTTTCGGCAGCAAAAAATTCGAGTTTTTCAAAAGCAAAAGTTCAATTCTTCCTTGACAAATTGGTGCTAGACCGATTCTTAATCTTAAAAACTACAACCACAGTGATTTATTGAAAAAAAATTATTATTTCGGCTCCTAATAATCGGAAGATCTTTTTTTTTAAATTCATAGAAAAATGTCAGATTTCGAATGCTTTACACAGCTATAATTTGATATGATGCATATTAACGAAATTATTTCTGTTTTTTTATACGAAAAAAGATACCCACTTTTTAAAGTCGTTTTATAATATAATAGTTTAACTGTAAAAAAATCGTTTTGTTATTAAGTATGTACGTGATAGTGCAACTCTTGAAGAAGCAAAATTCCTGTAAATTGCTGTGCGACTACTCAAAGATAAAGAAATTAAATTTTCCGCAGACAAGTTTTTAGTGAACAAATGGCTTTTTGCAAAAATTAATGAACATTTTCAGGACTAGATTTGTTCATCATTACGAGGACTACATTTTACGAGAATTTCAAAGCTTTGCGTTTAAATCTCAATGAATAGAGAGCGAGTGAAAAAAAGGCCTTTCCGGTGTTTTAAAAATTTTTTTCTACTGAACTAATAGATCGATCTTAATGTTCCACTTTGTAGTTATTTCGAATATGTACATTTTTTTATATCGATTTTTTTATATCGATTTTTTTTCATACAATATCTTTCGTTTTATAAGTGAAAAACACTTTTTGGAACTATTCGATTTTATTCGCACATTTTCTTCACAAGTCTCGAGTCTCAAACATATGCATTTCTTTTCTGATGGTCTTTCGAGGTTTTCTTTTTTGAAAAGAAATGCTGGTTTATAATTTTTTTCCGGTAAAATTCTATTTCTATTGAACTATTCTTGTTACTCGAGTTTATGAAAGAGAGGTATATACTATATAACGCTATATATAATAATGAAAAATCGTAAACAATTAAATATCTCGTAAACGTTGCGTTTTAACATGATTTATACTATTCTGGATTAAGGAGAGAGATACACTATTACAATTTATTAAAACTTATATATTATTTAGGATGCTTCCCGCCCCTTATTGATACCTAGGGCTGCCGAGTGGCCGAGATTGCCGAGAAAGCATTTTCGATCGCTTGAAACAAGCTATTAGTGGGAGAAGAAATTCGCTGTCTCGTTCACTCTCGGGGCGTCGCAGGCGAGCTCACGGACATGGACTCGTGCTTGTTGTGTTACAGCGCCGCATCTCAATAAATGGCCGAACTTATAGACGTGGAAAAGTTTTGACGAAATTTATATTGCGTGCCATTTCGTTATTATTTGCTTAATTGTGAAAATGTGACTTGTCTCGTACTTCTACTACTATCTTCTACTACTATCAAAGTCGTAATTATCGATGAAAATTAAAGTTATCTTGGAATTTTATATGTAAAAGCATATATTTTACTCGTTTCAACAACTGTCGTGTGTTTCTGCCCGAATATAAGCTCATTTTACGTGTCTTTTACGATCACTTACTATGAAGGAAAGAAAGGGCAGTTTTCATCGATTTTTACAAGTGTTTTAAAGTGATCTCGTCATTTTGTTTCATCTAAATTGTCTTTATTTAAAAATGACACGCAAAAAATTAACATGTCATTCCTCGCTTCTGACGTCACGATTCCAACATGGCCGCCGCAACTAGTCAGGAGCCTTAATGAAATTTTATGAGATTCAAAATGATTTATATGATATGCAAATTGATTATTCCTTGAATTAATTATAGTTCTAATATTAATCTAATTTACGTTACTATAGATTTTTATGGACTGCCAAGCTGCTTATATATACAGAGTGTTTGGAAAATAATGATAAATCTTTCGCATAGGGGCAGAATGGACTAAACTGAGAAGAAAAGTACTCTATCATTTTGCAATTTCCGTAATAGTTAACAAGATATTAATTGTTAAAAATTGACGAAAATTAGCTTTCAATAATTTTTAATCAAATACTATCAACTTTACAGAAAAACTTTACAGTAAAAGACAAAAATTGTTTATTTTCTTCTCATAAAATTTTACGAATTTTTGATCAACTTTTTTAGTACTATATTTTCTCATTTTTACCAATATAAAAAAATACGGTATTAAAAAATTCTTAATAAATTTTTTTAAAATTCTTAGAGCTCTATTAATAATTGTCTCTTGTAGTTTTTTTATAAAGTTGATAGTATTCAAGTAAAAAATTATTAAAAAGCAATTTTCGGCAATTTTTATCAATTAATATCTTGTTAATTATTGCTAAGTGATAGAGGACTTTTCTTCTTAGTTTAGCCCGTTCTGCCCCCTTGTGAAAGATTTATTATTTTCCAAATACCCTATGCCCTACAAAAGTTATATGTATACGTGAGTATGTACATACATTTGTATACATACATATATTCTGCAATACACTCTACTTTTTTGTTAATTTTATAACCAAACTACTGTTTTCTAAACAAAACTAACTTTTTAAGACTTATTTTTGGAAAGCCACATTATCATCCATATTTCTCTTCGATTCGCATTATGCAATGTTGTCACATTTTTATTAATAGTGTCCTAAGTAATAAATATTTCGTAATTTTGAGTTTAGAATAGATTCAACAACATTTTAAATGAATGTAATTGTCAAGTTTTAAATTTAAATATTCATTATTAATCAAGTTATCGTAAAATGTAACTGGAGTATCACCTTCTCATCTACTATCATAGTTATAATTATTATTTTGATATATATAGTTATAATTATTATATGAAATATTTTTATAGAAAATCAAATCAAATACACATCGATATGTTTAATTTTGTTCTTATTATAAAACAGATATTGAGAAATGATATAAAAGCCTTTTGTTAAGCTTCAATTTATTGGGAAGTAAAAAATTCGTAAAAATAAGTTCAGTTCAGTTACTATTGCTCATATTTATAAAAAAAAAAATATTGAAAAAACAATATTGAAATATTATTTTTTGTTAAAACCTAGTCTAAATCAAAGAAAGAGTTTAGATATTATACTATTTAAAATCTATATAATACTTATAACTATATATTAATATTTCATATTAATATTTCATAGATTAATATTTCAATTTAATGTTTACTTTATTTTCAATATATAGTTATAAGTATTATGAGATTTTTATAGAAGACTATAAATAAAAAATACACATTTATATGTTCAGTTTCATTATTATTATAAGATATTAATCCAAAAAAGATTAAATTTAGATATTATATTGATATTATATTGTTGATATTGTATTGATTTGAACGATGGCAATAAAAATTTAGTTAATAGTTCAATTTAATCATTTATTTTAATCTCCTTATTGTCATACCTCCACAAAATTGTCAGTTATAAACAAAATTATTAATTTTATTCTTAAATACTTTATATTTTTAACACAACCAAGTACCATTTAATTGCAGGATTAAGTAGTAATTTATTTATTATCCATTAAGTAAGTAATATGTATCTGTGTGAAAATGATTAGAATTAAAACTATCGAAATTATGATTGTATATGTAATCCAAATAATATTATTAAGAAAGATATTCTCTCTTAGTATTATAAATATTTTAATATCATTTTTAAAGAAAAACTTATGTATACATTATTACTTGTTCCACATTTAAGACTGTATCTGCACAACCAATTTTACTTTATAATTAATCAATACTGAAAATAAAATTCATATATATCGTAAATGCACATATTTTGAAATTTAATGTTAATAATTATTCTAAAAACGACACATGCTTACAATTAAAATAATAGGAGACAAGCACTTTTTGAACTTAGCGACTTACATTTTTTTGTTGGCTTATTTGTTTTTTCTAGTACATTACTAAAAAAGGCTATTAGAGTAGGAAACGCTATTTAAACGCTCTTATTAATTACTGCTACTACTACTTATATTTATACTACTTTAACGCTACTTATTATTAGAAAAGCCTAATTGCCTGTAATGTATTTTTCGAAGAGTTGGATGAGTTATATTATCAAAAATATAGCAGAATATTCTTGAGGCTTCTAGGTGCTTTCTATATAAAAACTGCGTTTCTCGAGGCTGCTCCTTGCTCTTTTCTGATGAAGTGGACTGAAAGGTTCACGAAACACTGGCATTCCAAGAATGACTCTGGACACGGAGCAAACCCGCGAAACACCTTCAAATATAGCAGAATCACAGATGCAAACTTAAGTTTATCAATTGTTACATCTATGCGAAAGGGTTTATTATTTGATCGTGAAAAGATCTCATATTGCCAAGTCTGAGTTTCTCCAATTGAAGATACAAAGTATCTTTCAAGTAATTATGCACACCTTCCGACATCAAACCATCTCGATTGGCTCCAGTCCTATTCAAATCTTGGAAAAATACATCAGAGCCAATAGTTCTCCATCGATGGAGAACTATTAGTCCGTTCTCATCCTCAACATCGACTCAATCAGATACTATTACGAGGCAGATTCATTATTACTATTAGAACTCATAATAAAATCATGGAGGCAAACAAGAGCTTTAATAACGTCTTCTGCATTTTTTACGGAAAAACATAAAAACGTAAATATCAATATGTAATATATGCCAGTGTGACACTAGTATTCCAAAAGTATTTTCTATGCAGAGGCGAGCTCTATTGAATCGGTAATTAAAACATTACTGGTCTGTCAATCCATTGCGTTTTGCATAAGGACACTTTAAATGAGATATATATTAAGCGAAAAGATTTCATCAGCAACAATTGCATGCGAAAAAGGAATATGTCTTCTTGGAAAAGGTTTTGGAATATCAGAGTCACCAGAGACAAGGTCTGTATTAGCTAATTCAGAATTTTTCCCATCGTCACTAATGGAATCTATAAATTACATCAGTATTGCATTGCAATATTAGTATTAATAATTTTTTTCCTGTAAATTATTTTAAAAAGTGACTACTATTTCTTACCAAACTATCCAATGTCTACCCATGTAAATTTATGATTTGCATCACAGAGTAATACTATACTGAAAAAGTTCTTGTAATTATGATACTGTGATCCAGAGCATGAACTTTTTGATTTCCATGTGTCTGCCATCCAGAGCACTTACAATTCGAAAATTGCCATTTCAGCATGTATTCTTCACTTATTTTTCTCCACTCATCTGCATGTAGTGTAGGAAGCACAATGAGTTGTAAAACACATCATATAGCACGGTAAACTTCTGGTACTATTTTGCCAACTGTAGACTTTCCAACTCTGAATTCTAGATACTTTCTCCTTGAGCAAAAATTCAAATTGCTCTGGCCACATCCGAATATACCAGAAAAATTCTTCGTAATCAGATTATCATCAATTCGCGAAATAGATTAAAGTTAAAACCCATATGTTTGCGCTTGTTCGCAGGTCGTACCACCATTTCCGACCAATAATAGACCTCTTAGTCTGAATAATATGCGATTGCAGTATTAGGAACTGGCCCCATAATATCATAAGTAATAACTCCAATTTTTCGCAAATCCATAATTATGAATACAAAGGATAACGCTCTTTTACTCGTGGTTGTATGTCATTGTAGACACTCAGGCGTAAAGAGATCCTAATCCTATAGCCTACTTCTAATGCCTACTTATAGATGACACATTACAGTCACTGTTGCGGAATTTTGTGTGCGGCAGTCCTAGGCCTGTTATACAATAGAGTCGCAATTCGTAAGTCATAAGAAATTAATCAATCATAGTCGATTATTTTTGTCATATTCAACTATATAAAAAATAATAATATAAAATGACTAACTACAAGATCGCGAGAGACATTTAATTTCTTATTAGAAATTATAAATCTAGAATTAAAAAAGAAAGAGGATCAAAGTCATAATCAATCTAGTCGAAATATTATTAATTCTGAAAAACAATTATAATAATGATATGGACATTTGTAACACCAGATTTATATCAAAATCCAGATTCATATAAAAATATTAAATATTAATAATATATATATATATATATATATATATATATATATTTAATATATTCTTTAATCATCTTATATTATTGACAAATTCTTCTTTCAAATCTGTATGTGATCATTTTGATATAGGTAAAGCTATTACTTGGCGATCAATAAGACAAGTAAATGCTTTGACCAATCTTCGAAATTATTATATTAAATAGCCAACAGAAGAAGAAGCAATGGAATATACTACATTTCTTGAAGAAAAAAAGAAGAATTTCCAGAAATAATTGGCACGATTGATGGAATTCATATAAAAATAGAAACCCCATAAGAAAACCACAAAAGTTATATTAATCGTAAAGGATACCATTTCATTTAATTGCAGGTAGTAATATTTATTGTTTATTATATAATTCAAATAATTTAAGATTAACTAATAATTAAAATTACAGATAGTTTGCAATCATAAGATGGAGTTCATACACATTGTTATGTAAGCTATCCTGACTTAATGCATGACCAAAGAGTATTTAATGTATTAGAGCTACAAGATTTTTGCATCCAATTAAGTTTTCGTTCACGTGATATTCATTTAATTGATGCTGCTTATAAAATTTTAAAAACGTTACTTATATCGTACAAAGATAACTGAAAGACAAAAAAATTATAACTATTGTTTATTTTCCATAAGAATGTAGACAGTAGAACGAGCATTGCTCTTTTAAAAATATGGTTTAAAATTCTTCTTGATAAACTATCAATGAAAAGAATTGATCTGATTCCTGATTACATCATGGCCTTTCTGTTTTACACAATATATGTTTGATGAGAAATGACATAATTGAAATCCCTATAATTGAAGATCAGATATAAAATAATAGAAACGATCGTGAACTGAATATTCTGTTACATAGACAAGGAAAAGAAAAACGTGATAGAATAAAAAATACTCTGCGTATGAAAATGTAATAAATTAATGTGTGTCTATATATGCAATCACGTGACAAATGTTATAAAATGTACTTTCTATCGTTTTTTTCAATAAGTTTCATAAAATATTAAGTGCCCAGCAAACGAGAATGGATTAAAATGAAATTGAAATTTTTTTCTGTCTGAATACGTATTTTAAATAGCGAATACTTTTTTTTGGATTTAATTGGATTCAATTGGATTCAATTAGATTCAATTGAATGCAATTGGATTGAAAAACTGCATTTCCTATTCAAAATTTTAAATTAAACAGTATTCACAAGCACAGAAAAAGCTAATTATTTTTAGATTGAAAGACATAGAGATATGCTCCACGCAATTCCTATAAATGAATAAAAATGCATTCAGGATTGAAAAGCATTCATTTTAACATTCGTGAATCAATATTTCTGAAAATCTGAATCTATTTCAATTCATTTCAATCCATTTTTGCTGGGCATATCACAAAATTAAAAACTATAAAACATTGTAGCTTTTTCAGTCTATATATAAACAGTTTTCATAATTACTGAAAAGGTTTATTGCTTCTAAATCTTTTTCATTTTATCTTCATTTTCAATAAGCTTTTATAAAATATCAAGTAGGACTTGGTTAGAGGACGTGTGAATGAGTGCATGTATACGAGTGTATCTTAGTATTTTAATAAGCGAGTTTAACAAAATAAGGTCAGCGAGAGGATTAATTGTGAGCTAATTAGCGTGTTAGAAACGGGAGATAAGCGAGCAATTGGAAGAAAGGCTTTTGGTGCGTTAGAAAGTATCAAGCGCAATATATCGAGGTGAGGAAGAATAGGTTAGGGTGCGAAATAACGGCACGTAAAAACGGTGGAAAAAAGGAGAGATGACAAGCATAGATAAAGTAGGAAAGAGCAAAGACAAGCAGCGTCTATTGACAGAGGATAAATCAAAAGTAGGTTCGAAAAAAGTGACATTTGATATAACAGAGGAGAAAAGTATAATGGAAAGAGTAAAGGTAGAAGTAAACGAAGAGATTAGGAAGAATTATATAGAGGTGAGAGACTTAGTGAAAAGGGAAATAGTTAGAATAAGAAGGGACATACAAGATTGGATAGAGAAATTAGAAAATTTGGGGAGAAATAGGAGACATTGAGGAAAAATAGGAGAAGAAATTGGAGAAGGTTATGAAAGAATTGGAAACAGTAAAGAAAGATTTGTCAGAAAATAATAGGAAAATGATAGAGAGGACATAAGAAGCTTAGGCAAGGCAAGTAGCAAGGGGAATATGATAGCAAAGGAAGGAGTGTAAGTAGTTTTGGAAGGAAAGGTGATAACTCAAGGGCAGGATCTATAAGCAAGGAGGGTTTAAGCTGCTGGGAGGTAAAGAAATAGGTTTCAGATAATGAAAAAGAGGAGAGGAAAAAAATATACTTATAAACAGATATACCGGGGGGGGGAGGAGGGATAGAAATAGGGAAAGAAAGGGGAAAATGAATCAAAAGATTTATAAAAGAAAGATTAGAGGTAACATAGCCTTCTCGAAGATAAATGGAACAATAATAGTAAAAGTAAAGTAGAAAGTGAGGAGGAAAGGAATGAAACAATGAGGAATAAGCATAAGTTAAAAGGAGATAAGATTTTTATTGAAAAATGATTTGAGCTGGGAGGAAAGAAAAATTCAGGAGAGGATTAACAAATAGGTTAAGGAGCAGAAAGGGGAAGGAAAAGATATAAAAGTTGGATTAGCTAAAGTAAGAATAGGTGGAATATGAAAGGCAATGTAATTGAATGTAATTGAGAGGGAAGTTGAAGAAAAGAAGAAGAATAAGGAAGGTAAGGAAGGCGAGGAAACAGAGATAGATGAAAGTGAGAGAAGAGAAGCAAGGGGGATAAGGACAGGGAATCAAAATCAAAAACAAAATTTTGAGCCAAGGAAGAAATAGTAATTTAAGAAGAGATAAGATAGTTAAAAAAGGAAAGAGATAGAAGTGAGAAATATAAGAAAAAAACAAGACAGTGGGATTAAGCAAACGGGCAAAAGGGATTAAACAAAGAAAAATATTATTTATTGGAATATAGCAGTAGGAGGAAAGGATCTAGATTTTTGGAATTATAGTATGATTTCGTAAGTTTATGCAAGGCATGGTTAAACGAAAAAGATTGGGATGTAGTGAAGAATAAACTACCAAAAACACATGTACGGGATTGCAGTTATGCTAGAAAGGAAAGAAAGAAAGAAAGACAGGACAAGCGGTGGTTTTATAATTGGAAAGAGAAAAGGATGGGAGAATAAGGAAGACAGGTTAATTAGCAAAGAGTGAGAAAGAATAATCGTATCAGAGTTAACGATAGGTGGAGAAAAGATAGATATAGTCTCAGTATACGGAGAACAAGGAGGTAAAAATTTAGATATAAAGATGGAAAAAATTAAAGAGGAATGTACGGAAGGAAAGAATGTAGTTATAAGAGATGATTTTAATATTCGAATTGGGGAATAGGAAAAGAGGATTTAGAGGATGGAAAGGATAGATGTAGCAACGATAAGATAATAAGAAATGAAGGTATTATAGAAATGGAATATGGCTAGCACATTCGGAAGATCAAGAGGCGACTGGGAGGAGGAATATATGTAGGAGCAAGAGCTCGGTAATAAATTATGCGATGTTAACGATAATATTTACGATAGAATTGTAAAATTTAGGATCGATGCAAAAATGGAATCGGACCATTTCTGACATTAGAGGAACTGTTATGGAGTTGGAAGAAAATGACGCGAAAAAGGAACGGGACAAAGAGAACAGAGTCAGCAAAGAAGAAGAAATTATCTTATTATTAGGTGTACAACTTTGCTTCCGCTGTTTTCTTATAGATGGCTTTAGCGGTAAGTGGTAGTCGAAATAAATAGATTATAGACGTCATACAATAAACTTGGGCATCTGTCAACATAACCCCATAGAAACATTAGTCGATTTGGGTCTGCATCATAAAGTTATTCTCGATTGAAAATGTCAGTTTACGAGTCAAATTCTCGTCATTTGCGGGAGATTTTAATTTTTTGCTTCAATATGAAGAAATCTGCGGCTAAGGCTCATCGAATGCTCTCAAATACTTATAGTGAGGCCGCTATTAGTGAAAGAACGTGTCGTGAGTGATTTCAACGCTTCAAGAACGGTGATTTCGAACGGCATAGCGGTGGAAGAGAGAAGGTTTTCGAAGATGCAGAATTGGAGGCATTACTTGAGCAAGACTCGTGTCAAAATCAAGAAGAATTGGCATGATCATTGGGAGTGATTCAAGCCATTTCAAAACGCCTCAAAGCCATGGGAATGATTCAGAAGCAAGGAAATTGGGTGCCATACGAATTGAAGTCGAGAGATGTTGAACGGCGTTTGTTTGCTTGTGAACAGCTACTTGAAAGGCAAAGACGGAATGGATTTCTGCATCGTATTGTGACTGGGGATGAAAAATGGGTTCATTACGATAATCCCAAGCGCAGAAAATCATGGGGAGTTCCCGGCCATGCTTCCACGTCGACGGCCAAACCGAATATTCACGGCTCCAAGGTCATG
>Ga0157364_1004311_pt1 | contig 14165 bp, 8 predicted proteins | sample AttsexASBM2_FD_111476 | JGI IMG/M metagenome (GOLD analysis project Ga0157364, IMG submission 111476) | Fungus gardens microbial communities from leaf cutter ant in Ribeirão Preto, State of São Paulo, Brazil - Atta sexdens ASBM2 | ecosystem: Host-associated > Fungi > Mycelium > Unclassified ... | reverse complement strand
CTCTCTCTCTCTCTCTCTCTCTCTCAATCTATACTATGGATGATAAAGAACACTTTTGCAATAACATAAAATGTATAAAATTTGTATGTACACATTTAGAAAAGACAACAGAATACAAGTATTCGTATTCATATTCGCTGTAGATAACAATATTGTAAATTTATTTTTCAATATTCTTTGCTCCTATGTAAACGCTTTATTATCATCTTCATCTATTATTTGTAAGTCTCCTCACGTAATATTCTTTTATAGGCAAGAAGAAAAAGAGACATTTAGAACGATAACATACATTATCGTACGTGTTATACTCTATAATTTCTTTCTTTAGAAATAGTCGCATTTCCATATAATGCTATTGGAAATGAGTGATTACGAAAGTTGACTTGATTACACGATCGCGAATTATGTACAATATTGTATAGAACATTAGCATTACAATGGATGATCTGCTATTTGAATATAAAAACATGGGAACAATCGCCGCTAATAAATTCATTCGCTAAGCTACTATTACTTATAAAAGCGTATAATTACGTTTGGTTCACGAAACGGTTTGTTATAAGCAATTAACCATTTCTGTGACCTCGATATTCATACTTTTTTTTTCTTTTTTTTCCTTCCACCTGTCTTAATTAAATCTCAAACCGAGAGTTATTGCGTGTACGTAACAGTATAATTTGGTAAGATATGATAGTATGATGTTCAATTAATGTAAAGTATAACGAAGAATCAATAAGTACATTCGAAAAAAAAGACACAATAATAATTATAAAAGAGTGACAATTATGAAATTTTATACGTAGGATGAATGTTGAAAATATTTTATACTTATTATAACTATAAAATAATTTGTTCAACTATATATTGTAAACAAGGTTGGGTAGGTTAATGTTTTTTTTAACTGAATAAAATTAAAGTTAATGGCTATACAAAATTAATAAAATTAAGTTAAAAGTTGAAGGAATAAAAAGTTAACTTAACGTTAGGTCAATATTGAATTAACTTAAGTTAAAAAAAAAAGTTAATTTTGAAAACATTATTTTTTAGATCAAAATGTCCTAATTTTTCTTAAAATAAGATTAAATAACTACAATATAGATTATTAAATAAATTAAATTTTTAATTTTTTTATTCATATGTAATATAAATATATAATATTAGGTGTAGTAAAAAGAAATCCATTATTTTTGCATGAAATTGAATGGAAAAATAATGGATTTTTTTTTACTACACTTAATACATAACGATATAATTATATAACTTTATTTTATATATTATATAACTTTAGAAATTATATAACTTTAAAAAAACAGCCAGCACATAGAAGAGATACAATGATTATATTTTAAGTCTTAAGCCACAAGAAATTAACCACTTACAATCGAATGCGAGAAGAATATTGGACTGTAATTGATCAATTTCTTATAATTTAAGGCTTAAAACACCTATTATAGATCTGGATTAAGGCTTATGGCATAAAGCAACCGCATCCAATCATAGGGCTGTATTATCATCTTAAGAAATTATTTAAGATGATTTTAAAATATGAACAGATTACGAATATACGCCCTTAGTCTTATTATATTTTATTATTTTTCTAAGATATTTAAAAGAGATAAAAAAATTATTTAACTTAAAAAAAAAAGTTAATGTATGTTTAAAAGTAACTTAGTTAAGTTAAAATTTAAAGCATTTAAAATTAACTAAGTTAAGTTAAAAGTTATCAACTTTTTAACTTTATTTTACCCAACTCTGATTATAAATTAGTATATCCAATTATGTACATTAATTCTACATACAAAAAGTACATAGTTGTCGCCTTTATAGTTGCCTACTATTACTGTTTTTTTTTATAAATCTCACATTTATAGTTCTAACAAGAATCTAGTATGTGTTATAAAAAAATGTGGTAGACTAAAATTTAAGTTATTAAAATTAATTTATCAATTTATATATGTATTAATATTAAATATTCTATTTTATTTAAATCAATCTGTATTATTTAAATACTTTAAATATGTTATACATAAATCCTAGATAGTGAGATTACGTTATACAAATATGAATTAAAAAATAATATCTAACAACTGATTATATTTTAATAGTAATTAAATTTTCTTTGAGTCCTTTTGCAACTTTATATCTTTCATCACATATGATAACCTGGTCGCTCGTTCAGGTAGATTAAATGTTCAAAAAACCGCGACACGTTGCCATGGCCAAAGCGTCTCTCGGAGATTCCGCTCGTCATCAGACATCAGAAGTTGCGAGCATTCGGCGCTTTTTGATCTGAAAAGCTGGGATCGGGTACGCGCTGGGAATTCCGTGGTACTCCGTGCGCCATTGTCACGAGGAGATCACGTGTGTGATGCGTGAGGGTAGAATGCAGCCGGTCCCGGGATACCGAATAATAGATATTACCACAAAAGCGGCGTGCGCCGTCACGTTGAAAATTGATTGGACATGTACCGGTGGTTGATAAGGCTGCCTCTTGTTTCTCGGCGCGATATATATCTATACTTGGCTCGCGCAAACGGCGGTCACGGAGAAACATAGATCGCAAGTAATTTTATAGAGTCGTTTTTAATACACAATTGCGTGTACTTTGTGAAAGACGAAGGATAGAGAAGTAATTACTTTGCGCCTTCTCTATCCTTCGTCTTTCACAAAGTATACGCAATTGTGTATTAAAAACGACTCTATAAAATTCCCATTTATACGTCAGTAGTAGTATTCTAATTGTAAGATGCAATTTTATTACAATTCTTATTGCAATATCATTACATTTATGACATGTCAAAAATGTAATATTACACAATCTCTTAGAGAAATATGCAAAAACATGTGAAACTAGGAAAAAGAGAAAAAGAGAGAGAGAGAGAAAGCATAAACTCTCAATTTTTAAGTGTGTGTTTTCTTTGAAATTAAAGAAATTGATTGATTTAAAATTAAAGAAATTAATCGCATTCAATATTAAAAAGAACTGAATAAATGGCATATTGAGAGAATCAAGAAAATAACGCAGTTTTTATTTCGTTTAAGTTTTGGAGAGAACTTTATATATAAAACGAAACAAGGAAACAAGGAAACATGCACATCTAAATGATTGAGTAATTTGACTGTTATCTCATTCTTACATTCTGCATTTAAATATAATTTCGAGCTTGTGATGATAGCGATCGTTTCTCGCGACAGCCAGTCGCAATCTAACGTGGGATTATTTTCCTTTTATTCTCCAAAATTAGCAAACAGACGTTTACTTGGACGATGTTGTCGCCTCTGTGGCATGGTCGCCGCGCGTTTACCTCCTCGCCCCATACTAACACCAGCTATGCCAGAGTGCGGATAATCTAATTATCTTGGACGACAAATCTCGTTACCCGTGTCGCGGCTGTTGCCGACGACGCGGCACGACGACGGGGACAATGCCGTGACGACCTAAACGCAAAGGCGTAACGTAGTGACTCGGCACTGCAGTCAGAAACGGGAGGAGCGAGGAGCGCGAGGAATATCGTTAACGTAATCACGAATTTCTCTACGAGAATTATTCGTCCGCCTCTGCATGCTACTCGGCGGAAGGTAGGCGAGGCCGGAGGCTCGCGCTAGGGCAGAAAAGAAAAACGTTTACGGGGGCTTATGTAAATGCGGGTAATTAATTTCGCGAATCCTATTAGCCCTGCACAACGGTCGTAGGTGCAGGAAGGCGGGAATTTAACAGAGGAGGCACTTTGCAATACCGGATTTTTTTTTGAGAGTCCTGACTTTGGAACGCAACCGGAGGTTAATTTCGAGGAGAACGACGCGTATATATGCATACATCTTCGAAAGTTAATTGGATCGTTCTCTCCGGAAGATGCACGCTCACCGATTGCGTCGTCGAATACTCGAAGAACAACTTCCTGGTGCGGAATCTGTAATTACCAGTGATGCATGCATATCGCACCGTTTACCAAATTCGCATCATAAATCCGCACTTGGAGAACGTAAACGCAGAGAACAGAAACAGTGTCAATTTTTTGATACTGTTGTTTCTGTTCCCCATATGTTCTTACAGATAACTACTAAAATTAATAAAAAAGAGGCTGTGATGTAGAAATAAAAGGATAGAGACGTGTAAACCCTTCTTCATAATTCTTATCTTATTCATGCACTTTCATTATAGAGAGAGAAAGATATTAATGCAGAAATAACATGTTTATGAGCTGTGAATAATTTTTATAAGTAGCGATGTAGATATCATAGTATTAAATAATTATTACGACAATAGCGATAATCTTAAAATGATGTGCTAAAATGATTATCTCTCAAGATCCGCATAAAATTCGGATCTCGCTCTCTTGAAGTACAACTTGCATCCGTCATAAATTCACCCCTGCCACTGCGCGACAGTAAATCCAGTTTATCGTCGCACTCATCCTTTCGCAGTATCGTTCGCATTGTTGTCATAAAGCATCGGGGACGCTTTTGCTGACCCGGCCGGCAACAGTTAATGTGTCCATCGTGAAAAATTCGTTAATTTCACAGTGACTGCATCCGCGCGCGCGGTAGTTTCTCGTACACGTCGAGCGAGTTCTTTTGTCCCGCACGCGTGTGCATATACACGCGCGCGAATGCACACGGGACGAGACAAACCAGGACTGCTCTCTATCATTTACCTCGGCCCTGTGTTAGGGGGTAGGCTATCCCTCCAACGATCTGCTCGTATTATTGACGGCTCAAATTCATTAGATTCTCTCGCAACGCCGAGGGGTTTGGGATTTCGCGAGGGTGAAGGCGATAGAACGAGCATCCTCGAATCCTGCTACGATTGGCATGGAAAAAGTTGAAAGCCGCGCATACATATCGGATTATTTCTGAAAGAGATGATTCTACTGATACACCAGAAATATGGTAATTCTTTTATCGCGTATAATGTACGAAAAAAGATGAAAAATTTTAGGAGAGAAAAATGAATATGTTATAGTAGAAAGAAAAGAGAGAATTTTACAATTTTCAGAAAAATATGTATAAGAGTTTTACGTGAGATATATATATATATATGTGTGTGTATGTATATATTCAGATATGGCTTCAAATCAGCCATTCAACTGCCGCCCCGTTCATTGCGTGTAACTAATATTTTCAATACTATTATTTCTTATGTATCAGCTTCAGCTATTGAATGTTAACTGCATTCAATAAAATTGTTATTATTATTATTTATATACAATTTCTTTTTAAAATCTCTGAAAAATATTCTCTCTCTCTCTCTCTCTCTCTCTCTCTCTCCCCTTCCTTCTTTCTTCTTTTCTCATTTCTTATTTTTTAACGTATTTAAGATATTTTTTGATATTAATATAATAATATATAATTTATAACATAGTAAATTAATTTTAATTAAATAAATTAATATCATAATCTGTACGTTAGAATTTTGCGGTTTCTCGGATAATTGAAGTGGTCTTCTTACGCGAGGAAAATGAAATTTTACGATGTTTTTAAGAAGCTGTGCAAGTTTCAGAGCTTCGTACAATTCACCATAAAAATCGTGATTTAAGATTCTGTCGGTAACTCTAGAATTGTATCTCCATCATCCATTTTGTTCCCTCCGATCGTTGGCTTGGTGCAAACGCATTTTTCTTTTGACGCCGCGGAGAGGCGGGGGCATAAGTTATTCCTTTGGTTCAGCGTTACGAAGGTCCTCGAGGGATGCTACAGCTGGCGATACTTCCTTTTTCTCTCTTGTTCTCTCTTGATCTGTCCTAACGTTTACGACGAATTGTATGGAGAGGAAGGAAAAAGTCTTTCTACATTTTTTGCACTTTTTACGAGGCGAGCGTCACTTGATGCATAGCCGCGTTTAATACCATTATGTGCCTTCTACCTTTCCAATGACAAATCATTCCGGCTTCTAATACCGTCGTCTGTAAATATTCTTAAACGTGAAATATAACATGCGTAGATACAAAACGGAGAGGCGTATCATTTGTCGAAAAATAACCTAAACTAAGGAGAAGAAAAGAGTCGAGAAAAACATTCCCCCGAATAAAATATCGTGACGGATTACGTGAGTTACATATTTTTTGCATTAATGGCTATTCACTCGCGAATTCCGAAAGTGCATTTACATAGTAGTGCCCGAATAGCTTACGTCTCTAAATACAAAGTCTCCTCTCAGCGGCACGTTATTGTCAGTAGTACTGTCTGGTCGGAGTGATTAACTCCCTTTTCATTATCGCCGTTTCTCTGACCTTCGTCGTATCTCGATGTAGTCTCTTCCTCCTTTACGTTCTCGCGCGCATTCCTCGCGCATTTTAAAGCGATTTCCGTCACCTTGTGCCTCCACTATCTCCCTGTCAAGGCGCGAGTTAATAATGTCCTCGCAATTAATAATTGCGGAATTAATACCGGGACGTGAGACTAAAGATAAATGGGACATTTTTCGAAATTTCTTTACTTTTCTCCTCGGTTGAACGTTCTTCATGTCATCTTTTTTTTTTATATTACAGTCTATATTTTTTTATCCCTTACACAGTATATAAGAAATTAATTTCTTAATTGGACATAGCTATGCCATATAAAAACAAGTTAAAAACTTAGCTCTCTACAGCTTTTTTTTCTAGAAAAATATTCTATATAAAATTCTGTTGTTTCATTGTGTTGCAACAAAAATATCGTAAAATTACAATTTAACTGCATATTTTAAATTTTTTTGCGATGCAGAACCAACGATACTAATGACAATTGATTCCATGCTATGGGATTAATTGAACACTATTATTTTTTGCTGACATTATTATTAATATATTGGCATGCTGAAATTTTTACTTTTTTCTATGATAGATCTCAAATTCTATCTCAAACAAAAATTCTACCTCAAACAGCCTTTTTTGCATCGTAATATTGTCATACTAGAAATAACTGATTCTTTCAATACTAAACTGCTCTATATAAAATGTTTTTTTGGAAAACCTGCTTCAAGATATTAGTTTCACTCGTTACTAACATAACAGTGCACATAGCATCGTAACTCCTCGGCAATTCATCGCGATTACAATCGACCACTGATCGTTGCGCACTTCGATTTGGTAGCCGCGACGAATTGACGACCTACCCTATTTTTGAATCAATTGATCGCTATGTGGGAACGTAGATTTCATGAAAAGCCATTCGCGGCGTAGGTCATTCGATGAAATCAAATGTCGAACTCACCAGATTCGTTTTATTCCGAGCATATTCGTGTGCAGAGAGAGAGAGAGAGAGAGAGAGAGAGAGAGAGAGAGAGAAAGAGAGAGAAAGAAGTAGAATGTAAAAAACTGCAATCCGAGAAGATTGAATGATCGCACCGGAATAGATTAATTCCCCCCGAGGGTCGATTTTGCGGAACATGGAGGCATTTTATTACGGTTTAGTCCTTGGCCTGAGAGAGATAATGAGTTGACCTAATAACCCGAAAAACTGTGGGCGGCATTATATCTGTGTTCGATGAGCAAGCACTTTATAATTCATCGTTTCCAATTTTAATTAATTTTTATCGCGCAACAACATCAATATAAAAAAAAAGAGATTACTATCCAGAGATCTATTATCCATTATTTACATACATGTTGATACATATAACATATCGATTCGGCATATAAATTTGCGTTTGTGCTTCGTCAGACTGTTATTGTGCTACATATTGTTCTGATCCAACGGAGAAAAAATGCGATACAATCGACAAAAAGGGCATTCTGTGGCGCATGCAAAGTGCACTTGCGGCGAATTCGATCCAATGTGGATGTTGCAGGGATAGAAAGTGCGTGTCACAAGTGCAATTAATTGCAGCATCGGCGAATGAGCGAAAAGGCGGTTGGACGATTGCGCGAGGCGTCGTCGTGAAAACTCGTAATTCGTAAGATATTTTGCAGAGACGAAACTTGGTAGATGATGACACCTGCCGCTGCACTGTAATCAACCTGCCTGAGTTAACTAGGTTTCTCGTTCTCTCAGCCGTACAGCAAACTGGGTCGTCGTCTGCGCGCCATATCATACCTCCTGCAACGGCAAACCGCAGCAGCACAGCCGACGTATATTGTCTCAATCTCCGGGATTATCCGGGGCACCCCGTCTAAATTCATCGACCCCGATCGACCAATGGAAACGCCGACGTATGTACGTCTCTCTACATATGACGGAAGTTGGCGCGATTGCCACCGTGGAAGCTGACGCTACTTCTCAAGTTATGTTCAATAATTGAGATTTCGTTGAGGGACATTAGAAAATCATGAGTCAGGTAAAATCTTGCGTTACTATAATATTGTTACAGAAATTTAATGAGCAGATTAATTTATTAATTTGAGATTTGAAAATGTGTGTGTGTGTGTGTGTAGGAATAATGTAAAATATTGATGGTGATTTCTTTGATAACCTGCTTATGAAGCTAAATTATGGTAAATTAGAGTTGATAGAGTAATTAAAGCTTTTCCTAATTTAATTAATATATAGAGATATTTTGAGAACTTAAATAAAATAATATAATTATTTATGTTTGATATAAAGTTAAAAAATAAATTTTTTGATATGCGTTAAGTAATGTTAACACAACTGCCATATAAATGCCATGCAATAATATTTCAAAAACAATACAAATGAAAAAATATTTATACATCTGGTAAAAGAGATGACAAAATGATCTTGTTATCCAATAACATGTCACGGGAAAGCAATTTTCTCTCATAAAAAATCCCTGGTAGAAATATATGCAATTTGTTTAGACATTTAATCAGTTATTGTACTATCATATTCTTTGTATTCATATATCTTCCTTTGATATAAAAACAATCGATTATTATGTATTTCAATCATGTGAATAATAAACTTTTGATTGGTCAAAATTTTAATCTAATTGAAACGGTTATTAAAGAATTACTCTTTAATAATTCCATTTATTATAGGAAGAAGTTTTGATTTTAATTAGGGGTGGTAATTTATCATTATTATAAAATAAAAACGTATGTAAAAAAAAAAACGTAAAGAACAAAAAGGAAGATTAGAAAAGATGCAATATATTAATGTGAGAAAATGTTCTCAAGAAATATCTTGCTGAGTGAACACGCGTTCGACTTTCTTCACACACGCTATCAATTATGCGCTCTGCTTTATCCTTTGAAGCCTATATTCTATCACGCATATAACTATCACGTGTCGTGAATAATATCTGCCTTTAAGCTTACTAATTACGATATAGCGATACAACGCCCGCATAATGAAACATGCATTACAGAACGTGTAACGTTAATTATGCGATGCCAACAAGCACAGAAACGTAATACAATGCTCTACATGTGTTGTGTATTCTAGTCGAGACGATATATTTAAACATAAATAATATGTAAATAAATAACACGTTGCACATTTCCTCGAGCCGCTGGATACATCGAAGAAACGTTTTATTAGCGTTATAACGATACGGCTATTGAGAAGTTTAGAAAAAATTTAATTATTAAAAATTTCGTAAACTTTGTAAAAGATAAAATTTTACTGATATTAAATTTTATTCAAGTTATTTTTATTAACATTTGAATTATTTATATGTATACTGTCGTATGAACTATTTAAATATTAATTATTTAATATGTAAAATACGATGCAATAATAAAATGTTCATACTTTTAAAACAACAAAGATGCATGACACTTAAACGTAGGATATGTTCGTCAGCAATAGTTGCAGAAAGGCAACAACAGCAAGAGCAACAAGTGCGCCAGTCGTAATTACCCTCCATTTCGCTTCACGAACTGTTATCTCGCAACAAATAGACATTTCATGGAAACAGCTAAATAGATTATCAAATTTATAATAATATCTATTTCAAAAAGACGTATTGCATGAATTCTTTAAACTGCTCATAACGAACTGCAGTCAAGTATTCATGTCACATCGATATCACGAAGATTCTCTTGCCATAAACACATTCCTGAATAGTTTATTACAACCATATTGAATTGTAACGTCAGAAGCGAGAAATGGCACATTAATTTTTGTTATGTGTCATTTATAAATAAAAACAATTTGGATAAAATAAAATGATGAGATCGCTTTAAAGCATTTGTAAAAATAAACGAAATATACTATGCTTATCTTCCCTAACAATCAATAAATAATTGTAAAAAGTGATAAAGATATATATAAGTGAAAATAGGCTATACATGCGCATTGAATAAAAGTACTTCATGCACTTTTATTACTTTTTACGATTATTTACTGACTATAAGGATAAATAAATCTAGCTCGTCCATTTTTACAATTATTTTAAAGCGATCTCATCATTTCGTTTTGTCTAAATTGTCTTTATTTACAAATGGCATTTAATAAAATTAACGTCATTTTTCACTTCTGACTTCACGATTTAATATGGCTGTGATTACTCAGGAGCTTTAATAGATCGTACAAAAATTATCTTTTACAAAACATTATTCCATAAGAAGCAAGATGTTTATATAATTTATGAATACAATGAGTTGATGGAAATATGTTATATATTATAATTATAAAAATAAGAAAAGTATGGCATTACAATGGATAAACAATTCAATTCTTTTGTTACAACACTATGGCTGATAAAATTTCAAGCGATCAAGATTAAAGAAACAGAAAAAAAATAAAATTTAATCGTTTATGTTCTCTCGAAATTTTTTTTATCTTAATTATAATCATGAATTCGTATTCATATGCAAGTAATTACTACGATGACTAAATTAAATTGACGAAGACGTTGACGAAGAGGGAGGGTTTAGCTAACACGACGAAGGCAAAAGCAGCGCCAGACACAAGTGAGAGTGCAAAAGTGGTGCGACAACGAAGGGAAGCGCATAGGCAGAGAAAGGAAGATAGCCCTCAGCAACCCCACCGATGGCAACTATCTCTCAGTGGTGGATGCACCTCCACGAGCAAGAGCAGCAGTAACAGCAGCACCACTAGCACCATCAGCAGCAGCAGCAGCAACAGCAGCAGCAGCAGCAGCAGCAGCGGCGGCGGCGGCAACCTCCCCCCGAAAGCACAGAACGTGGCGCATGCCCATCCGGGAATCGAACCCGCGGAGGCACAACGTCACCGACGAACCAGCCGCCAGGTTTCTCAGTACGTTTGGCGAACAGTTCGCGAACGGACGTATACCTTCCTCGTAAGCTCTGGAGAACGTACTTATCGTATCCGAGCATAAACACGAGAGCGTGTTGGCATCAAAGAGACGTGGGTGGTCTCGGCGACCCGTGCCGCCGACCGGGGCACCACACACGAATGCAACGACTTTACGATCTGCACGCGGGACGAATCACTCTTACTTCTCGTCCTCGCCGTAGCCCACTTCCTCGTGCGTCGATCTTTCGGCACGAACGCCACGGTGACGTGGCGAGAATATCTTCCAGCAGTTCGTCCAGACTGGCGCGCAGCGGTGGCCCATGTATGCACTGACCCGGTCGTCGAGAGCTTACATCGCGACACACACCATCAAGGTCGCCCGCGATCAATGAACGTGGCGCTCACCGCCACGTGACCGGACGACAGCGCGGACGAAAAACCGGAGGCCGTCGATCTCGCGAACGTGCCGCGGCTTGACCGCCCGAGGAACAATCGAAAAATTCCATTTTAGGCCGTTTAGATGAAAATCATCCTTGCGAAAATTCTGAACTGTCGTAATCGCGACCGATAGTCTTCGTTATTTTTCAGACGAGCGAATTCTCGAGGAGTCTCGTTTCTTGGCGTTCCTGAGAGATTCTCTTACATTTATACTTTGAAATTGAAAACCTCTTTGAAGAAGCAGTTGAAATCTCTCATGACAAACAGTTTCCTCTTCCTCTTGGCACGTGACAACGGCGAGTTCGATCAGGAGGTTAGAACGAAATTCTCGTAATCTTCCCGGAGATTCTTCGAGCGACCAATCTCCTGTCCCTCGATCTCAAATTTACAGACACTGATTGTGCAAAACAAAAAGAAAAACGATAATATCTCGTCGACTTCACTCGCTCTCTGCTGTACGGACTCTTTGATATATTTTCCGACTGTTAAAGAGTTTGTACGAGGGAAGAGGAAGACGGGAAGGGAGAACGGCTGTGACGTGCAGTGCAATCTGTGTAAAGTAGACTCCGGGGACCGCGAGAAGGCAGTTAGAACGTGACATGACGAGAGAGTTATAGAGGCCGAAGAGTACGGACAAAAAAAGCGGTGGGAGACAGACTTTGGTTAGACTTCCGAAGTGGAAATTGCTGCGTCAACGTGAGACTGGTGAGTTTTTATCTGCAATGTCTATCTAACTCTGTAGTTTGAACATTATCCACGTAAGAGATATTTTATAGAGCAAATTACAAATAAAAGAATTACTTAATGTTTGATCAGAAAAAAAAACGGTAAAATCTTCGTGAAGTATAACACGGTTCCATTGTTTATGATCATCTTCAAATGAGCAACAAGTGTGACTGGCATTGTGTCAGACAATCTATTTGTGATATTGGACTATAAATGGTTCTTCGTTGATATATCGTGTATTTTTATAAAGAGAAAAAGAATATAAATTTCCAATATTTACCACTATTAATTTATACAGCTATCATCTACGCTAACGAGAGACTCTTGTTGAAACAATTGTTATCAAAAGTACATCCAAAATTTACATGTTTTGTTAACTCTTCTTATAAGATTTTTTTCAATTTTCTTACATATATTCATAAAATAATAATGTAGATATAATAAAATGAACAGAAAGTCAAACAAACCCAACTAATTAAGCAAAGATTAAAAATAGTTATTTATTAATATATTGGGTTGTCCGGAAAGTTCGTGCCGATGTTGAAGAAAAATTTAAACGCAGAAAATTTAAATTTTAGTATACATTTATTAAATTATATAGGTTAGTCGGCACGAACTTTCCAGATAACCCAACGCATGAAACGACTAAATATTCAAAACTATACTAAACATTCATCAATCAAATAATTACAATAAAAAATAAAATTAAGAGTTTGGAAACAAATCGAATGCATGAAAAGAATAAAGTAGATAATAAATCTAACAAAGATAATATATTCTCTTACGAAAAATGGCAATGATTTAACTCGATTATCTAATTTAATAAGCAATCAGTCACACTTGCGAAAATAGCTAGTTAGATAACAGCTAATAATAGCTGGTTAAACGCACAGCAAATGTTTAGCGAATATTTAGCGTTCAGGAACTGTTACTTCGAACGCGCGCTTTAAAATAGTACACGGTAGAATAAAGAAGAGCAAAGAAAAATGAGGAGAGATGCAAGAAGAGCAGAATGTGACAAAAAGGACCTGCCTTACGAGCATGAGTGACATTAAGCTGACGTGAGTGGAAGGACTGGCCAAGTCGTGGGTGGTCTGTAAACGGGAGAAAGATAGAGAAAACAGTTGACAAAGCAAAAGTACGGCAAAAGAATGGAGAACATAACAAAGTGTCGCAATCGGATAATCGAAAAACAAGAGAAAGAAAATTCGTCACTTGACACGACGGAGTTTGCAATCTCGTTCAATTAATATGCACGATGATACGATTCGACGATTAAAGATTCAGACAGCATGTTTACAGAAAATACGTTATCTTGTCGAATCATGAATTTAGACGTTGATTTTTTATTCAATCGCGAACTCGATTGATTTATGCATGCGCTGATAAGGTCATCAACTATAAAGTTTGTATGCAACTTTTATAACTCTCGCGTGCACAGTTTATACAACTCTTTAACAACGTATAAATATTTTATGAAAAATGTAACATCGCATTCATCTCAATTATGTCATAAATTAATGCAGCTTAAAAGACGATATTGCGTTAAATAAAAATTTATAAATTGATTGATTTATATTATTTGTTATCATCTTGTAATATAAGAAATAAATGGTAAGATTAAAAAAAAAATACATGCGTATATTAATTTTTCGGTAATGCTCGTACGAATTTTATCTACTAATATTTCAAGAAAAAATTTTTGTTATTCCTAATAATAATAATAAAAAATTTATATCCTGCAAAATTCCATTTCTTAGAAGCATATATATATGGTTAATCATATTACTGTTTGAATGAAAAAAAAAAAAAAAAAAAAAAAACAAAATAATTTTCAACAAAATTAATTACATATTTAAAACAATATCAAATAATTTAATTTTTATTTTTATATATATTTT
>Ga0157364_1004310_pt1 | contig 14166 bp, 4 predicted proteins | sample AttsexASBM2_FD_111476 | JGI IMG/M metagenome (GOLD analysis project Ga0157364, IMG submission 111476) | Fungus gardens microbial communities from leaf cutter ant in Ribeirão Preto, State of São Paulo, Brazil - Atta sexdens ASBM2 | ecosystem: Host-associated > Fungi > Mycelium > Unclassified ... | reverse complement strand
CTTATTTAACCATAAGTATAAAATATCTCCACTTCGATATCTAATAAAAAATTAATTGAAAAAGTTTTATTGAAAAATAATATTTATTTTTGTAATAATTGTAATATTTTGTTAGTCCTGCTTTGGCAACCAGTATAGCACTGAGACAGTAAATATAATTTTATACTTACAGCCAAGGCTATGAAATATTCGTCAAATCAAATAAATACAGGATAGATGCTTTTTTATTATCAGGTTCTTCAATTTTTAGTTATATGGATGTGCCATTTGCTACAAAGAAAATTAATATATGCATATTCTAATACAATCTGATTGTATCTCCATTATTGGTTAGAATTCTCTAGCTAGTTCGAATTTCCGAATAGCATCAACCCACAAACGCCGCGGTTGAAGATGTGACACTGCTCGATATCGATGTCTTCGTAGGAAGGCATGCCAGGGGTTAAATTCCGTAGCCGTTGTGGTACGACTTCACAGAGACGGAGAAGACTGGATAATCCGTCTTGAGAACCTTCAAGTTCAATCGAAAAGTACGAAAGATGATGCGTTTATTCCGCGCGCGCGAATGTGCTGGATGTGACTTTTAACCTAGACGTGATGGAACTCTCTCTCTCTTTAATGTCATATAGAATCTCGGAGGAAGCCAACAAAACTGCACAGCTCTTCTCACATTTTACACGGGAACGCCGCGAAACGAGTTCGACGTACTCGCTACGCTAATGAAATTTGACAGTGCCTGGGATACAGTATCGCTCACACAAAATGGCATAACGGGCATGTAGGGTTAGTAAAGATTAAATCTCTTTGTGTGTGTATGTGTCTCCATTTTTTCTTGTCGAGCTATTGCCTCGCTAGACAGGTAGTCATCAAGGATTAATATAGATTGCACATAATAAGTTAGATGGAAAATGTAGCGTTTTATATGAATTAAATTAATAATGTAAATAAATAAATGAAGACAAAGGGCTAATGGGAATTGGCGCTGTAATAATTGCGTTATTATTATATAAATTCAATCTTACAAACACATACGCACGCACGCACGCACGCACGCACGCACGCACACACGCGCGCACACACACACACACACTACATAAAATAGATATTTCAGCTAATATTTTAGCCATTTTCAATATCGTATTATTATACAATAAAACGATGAAATAAATTAGTATAAATTAGTCATGAGGAGATCCAGCACTCTCCCATGTAACCCCATGCCAGTTAAACAGCTGGATAGTGCCAGTCGATTGATTGATCTTTAAAGGCGATAAAGTTAGAATTTAAAAATGGATGAGATTAAACATAGAAAAGCAATTGACTCTTACTGGAACAAATTATAGTATATTGATCGCATACATGTGTCAAGAACGTAAAAATTTGATGAGTGATTGTCATTATATAAAACAAGTATTATTAAAAATTACAAACTGTATTAAAACGTTAACTAGAGAGAGAGAGAGAGATGAAGCTTATATGCTCGTTGTCATGTTAGGATTTGAACTGAAGAAAAATACAAGCATGAACTTTAGTGTTCTCTATAATGTCTATAATAAATCATAATATCGTTAAAAATATAAATTAGATATTGTTTAAGAAAAGCATATATGTCTTGTTTAAAAATTTTGTGTCAGTATGAAGATTTAAACCATTCTTCTGTCGTTTAATGTGTATCATTTCGAACATCAGTCTTTTTTATAGTTGCATTCAGAATGCAAAATTGCCACGTTATCCCAATCAAATTCATGATTGTGATGCAATCTATGATCAGTAATTACCGAAGTAGACGTGAATATGATTTCTGTGAATAATATGATTTCTGTGTTCAGTCATTTTAGTTTTTATTGTCTATCAGTTTGTTTAACATAAGTTACATCACAATCTTTACAAGAAATTTTATACATAATATTCTTTTTTTGTGAGTTTGAAAGAGGATTCTTATGAATTTTAATAAATGAATTGAGTTTGTTGTTAATGCTAAAGAAAGAAAGTCTTGAATTTAAATTCTTAATGATGCTTTTGAATTTGTTTCAGAAAAATAAGAGTTAATATATGGGAGAATAAACCAAGTTTTTTTTTTAAACCAAGTCATTTTTTCATTATTTTTGTCAATTTATTTGCATTTTTGAGAATTTGTTTTCTATATATTCTTGTTAAATTAATAATTAACAATAGCAACATTCTTTATTGTGATAATAGCAAAAACGCAAGATAGAGCTGAATAAAAATTATATGCGACTTACATGTACTGCATCTATTACATTCGAAAAATGAGTAAAACTATTCCAGAAAATAATTTCCCAGAATTCCTCGATAGTCGCCCTGGAGCAAACTATACAGTTTGCACATCGATAGTAATGTAGGTCACTGTCGATGATGAGTTTTCACTGTGAACGAATATTGATGTGTACTTTCTTCGCTAGATTTTTACGGTTGATTGCCGTCGAAAGTGAACTTCGATTGTAATTCTTGTCAGCTGCGCGAACGCCGTAAAATTCCACTTTTTCATGAAGTGTAAGGCCGATATCAACGTATGCGACAACGACCAGGGCTTCCGATTATGAGCGGAAAGATAGACCCTGACGCGAAATATCGGAAACCCGTTATCAATGACGTTGACTTAACCCAATTCTCTGGAGGATGTTAACTGTCTTCCCCTCATGAATTGCGTGCGCGCGCGCACGAGGTCGAATCGGATTTACACAGCGGCGAAGCGGAGGTCAGCTAATGCAACACCGACCGACCTGATCTCTCTCTGTTAGAAGAGATCGTAACATAATTTCCGGGAGTAAGGCTGCAGTAATTGTTCCTCGATTATTGCCCATTCGATAGGAAATCCGTGAGGAGCAGTGAACTCTCAAGATAAAGATTGTATCATGTAGCGAAAGTAATAGTTCTATACATACGCTTATCGTTTATTGTTATGTTATTTACAGCACTTTTTATACTATTTGTTGTATTTTTGAAGGTACTGATTTTTTATTACGATCGATTGCATAGATATATTTTGAGATTTAATTCAAATGCAAATTTTATATATCACCGAACTATTCAACAAACTCTCTCTCTCTCTCTCTCTCTCTCTCTCTCTCTCTCTCTCTCTGAGATAATATTTCCGGAAATAAGTTAATTTAATTTGTGAGATAATTATTTCAGTTTGTGATCGTGTTGCAAGTCAAACTAATTAATTGGCAATTTGTATAATTCAAAGATATATTTAAAATTTATATAGAAATATTGATGATCAAGATCTTAGCCTCAACTATATTTGGCGATTCTTATATATCTGATGTATTTACATATAACAGTATTGTTTAATTTATTATTATTTTTTAAAAACAATGTCCTTAATTTTATTTAAATCATGAAACTTTATTTTTATTTTATATTCTTACGTAATTCTAATAATAATTTAATTCGATATTTTGCAATTGCATTCAATGTATTTCTTCTTAATATTTTAAGTAATTAGATTTCGCGTGAGTAAAGCGAAACTCGGTTTGCGCGATCTCCGTGATTAAAATTTTTATTACGTGAGTGGACTTCGAATAGAAAAATGAAGTTCATCTTGCAGAGCTCACAATGTGATTAGGCAAATCCACAAAAAAAGGGCATTGCAATCTGGTAAAATTGCGCACCAAAGCAGATATCTGTCCTTTGTCCCGAATGTAGCGTTATTCTGAAGAAATAGTTCATGTGTTTTTTTTCCTTACAAAGGCGTTTATCAAGCGGAGGGACGGTAATATAACGAAGAACGGAATTGTGCGTTCGAAGACGCTTTAAGGATCGTGGGAGATTCGGTGGAAAGCTGTAGAGAAAGAATCGATAGAACGTTCTTACTTTGGCATTTCTCTTTGGATTGGCCGAAGAGAGGTGCAGCGTCGGGATGAAATTATTTCGTTGGTGCTGAGTCGAGAGTTCGGAGCACATCGACCGTGACCACGCATTTCCAACGGATACTTCCAGTCGGCGAGAAAGTCCCCCGAAAATTATCGTTTTCTCCTTGATCCAATATCAAGGCGAGATAACTCTTTTTCCTTGATCGAGAGTTCCGAGGATTTAACAGGGTATTCCAACGATTCCACCGATGTTGCAATTACGTACCGTCGGACGAAATAGCGTTTAGTTATTTCACTAGTCACCGATGCAAGCGCAATGATTCTCGCAACGATGCTTTTTCCGATTCGGAATGCTCGATATAACGCTTCAGGGATCGTTTAAGATAATTTGATTCCAATTCATGTTGCGGCATATTAATATGACATAACGAAATGTGATATTAAAATAATAATTAATTCGCTTCTGATTTTTCGTCCGTGAAATAACGTGCGATATCAGCCAAACTTATTATGCATTTTCATTCGTTACTTTGCATTTCACAATTAATGTTGTCACCGTGTTAATTCTTTGCTTTCTATACGATGATTTAATATGCATACCCTGTATACGGTAAAAAATTTCCTTTGACGAAATTTCTTTAATACTGAACAAATTATCTGCATATTCTACATATGCAAGTAGTACTAGATTGTCAAAAAAAGTTCAGAATCATCCTTCGGTTTTTGCATACAAAAACGATTTTTACATATACAATAAATTTATTCGGAAACAATAACAATTATTTCTTAAAAAGAGAATCATGTTCAGTAACTGTTATCAATCTGCCAGTTACCAGATTTGGTCTCAGTAGCATTCGACATCGAGATCCTACTACTATCGATACACAATCCTGATTTTACACTGTTTGACTACGGCCTGTTTCGCTCAATAAAACATTTCTTGCGAGGACGACGCGACAGTTCAAAACTGTTGAGCAAGTCAAGGCAGCTTCTGAGTTCTGCGCGTCTAAGGAATTCAAGACCAAATTCGGCAGCTAGTAGATTTGATAGCAAATAGTTATTGAACTGATCATTTGTATTTTGAATAATTAACTCATCTGTATTTTGAAGAATAATTAACGTTATTTCTGAATAAATTTATATGTAAAAATTGGATGATTCAGAATTTTTTTGACAATCTAGTACAAATCAAAATGAACATGAAATTTTGAAGGATTTGATATTAATTATTATGGAAAATTAAATCTTAAAAAGATTCTAAAGATCTAAAAAAAGATATTTACATATAACATAATTTGTAATGAGATCAATAAAATAGTTTTAAGCTATGATGTTAAGCAAAGATATAAAACATTTTTTTCCACAGAGTATCTTTAATACATTAGTTAAAAAAGCTGTCCATTATTGAGCCGACATCTTTTGTTCACATTTCAAGATACATTATATGTGAAAATTAATTTCACTGGATTTTATTCTATTGTACATAATTAATGCAGGAACCTTTATTGGATTATATTAATTATAAACAATTTTTATTAATTTAAAAATTTGAATTTGTGCAAATTTGATTAGGAAAGAAAATATAATTTTATTTAAGTAATTTATTCTTTAATAATAAAGTTTCAATACATTTTAAGCAATGTTATGATGAAGAAGCATATTTCAATATAACTGTTATCTATATATATATAAAAATCGGGCATATAAAATTTTCTTAAAATACTGTAAAATATGTGTGTGTGTGTGTGTGTGTGTGTGTGTGTGTGTGTGTGTGTGTTCACGCTATATCGGTTTCACATCGGATAGGCACGAGCAGTGTCATTGAATCTGATGTTCCCTTTCAATAGACTCGCATTTGTATCATATTGGCGTGCAGTTCCATTGAATTTGATGCTTCTAATTCGCACTCCTCGCGTTGCACTTCAGAAAATAGGCAGCAGAAGTTAAGATCATTACCTGTCTGGTTAATCTTGTTTTGCAAGTGGAAGTCGCAGAGTTGTAAATTCTCTTCTTGAAATGGCGAATAATTTAACTATAGTTTCGATGCAGTAAACGTTGATATTTTAAGTTTGTCAAAAACAGCTTTATATAGAAAATATTAATCCTTCAGAAAATTAATATTAAAATTAATATTTTATTTTAAATTAGTACATATACAATATACACATACACACATGTGATAAATAAAAATATGTGTATATGCAATATTTATAACGTAGTTATATATAATGTAGTTATAATAAATTATTAAAATCATTTTATAAATCAGTTATGAATATTTGAGTATGATATATTTATTATAATAAGATAATATTATTTGTTATTGATCATTTTTAAAATATTAATTTTATTTTGAATTTCTTATTATCAAAAATTAATCAATCACCAAAAAATATAAAAAAAACGTTAATTATGTCACAAAATAGATAAAACGAATTTAGATGTATTTTAAATTACGTTAAAATGTATTCTGTTTTCTTGTTACAAAGTTTTCATTGTTCAAAGTGCTAAATTAATTTCATTTGAAATATTTATATAAATTGTGAACGATAAATGTGCTTTCTCTTTTTATTTAAATAAAATTTTTACTAAATTTATTAAAACATCATAGAAATAAAAAAATCCCTTTCTCAAATAAAGTTACTTTGGCCATGTTTTGAAGTACATTATACATATTTGAGTAAGTCATGTCGTCATCGTGAATTGGCGCGTTATAATTTCTCTTCCGATATTATATAGGGATCCAGAATTGAAGGATCGTCGAAAGTTAAATGATCATTTAGCGAATTGACGCGGAAAGTGCTGCCTGTGCATTTTCCTATATACTGCTTATTGGCGATCCTACTGCGTTCATCGAGCGGGACTATCCTCAAGTTAGACACGGCTCCCGAAATGCTTGTCGAAAATCCCTAAGCGCATTATAGCGACCGCGGTAGATAGAGAATACGCGCCTCTGTGTACCGACGTTGATGTAATTTTAATGAAGGAACGGGGTTGTCGCCAAACGCGGTAATTGCAAGTCAGTCCGCGTTGGTTGGCGACACGCACAGTAACGATGAAATTTACGTGCGGCTGATGCTTCGACGTGGCCAAAAGACATCTGTGAGGATGAGGGGCTTCGATGGAACAAAACACGACTGACGGAGGAGAGTAAACGAGAGAATGGCGGTAGCTGGGAAATAGTCTCGTACAGCGTACCCTCCCATTTGAGAGAGCTAAAATAAGCAGTGAACCCGAGGGCAAAAGGAGGAAAAAAAAACGAGATCAGAATGCAATATGTGAGCAGGAAGAAATAGGAAGTGTTGCCGAACAAGAGATGAAGAGACGGTAGGTGAAGCAGAAAGGATATGATGGAGGAGAGAAAGAGAAAGAGACAGAGAGTAACGAGAGTTTGCTACGCCAAGAGTCGAAGGGAGAGAGAACGGGTGGAAGAAGTAGAGTTTCGGAGTTTGAAGGACCTCGGTAGCTCGCTCTTGAAGCGGCATCCGCAGTAGCGCAGGTGTCTGCACAAGTGCGTATCTACGAACCCGTCGATGCGCACTTGTGTGCGCGCACTTTTGCAAGCACGGCGCTGAGTCGGGAACACCGGAGGAATCTGGCATGCCGTACACACCCGGTACATCGACCCGGAATGCGAATTTAATCTGCGCGCATCAAACTTCCATTCGCTTTGGGGTGGACCGGCGCGGCGCCCAGCGTCACGCCCGGCGTCGCCGTCGTCGCGACAACATTGCCCTAACTTCGAAATGAAAGGCGTGAATATTTTCGCGACTAATTTAGCAGCGCGCCATACTCTTACTATTCGAGATTTCGTTATTGATTTCCGGGCGCGGGCATCGTGGGAATCGTCGCTTAATGCGAGCAATATCGCTCTCTCGGCTGCCTCGGCGTGTCGTGCATTTACCTGTCGTTTCGCACTTTGAGATGCAAAACGAGTTTGCCGTCACTACCATGTCGATTAACGTGTGCGATTTCGACGGGGGGAATAGTCAGGCTTCTGCATTTCTGCATAGTCGCGAAAAAATTAAACTACTTTCGCGGATAATTGATAATTTGCCACCCGAAGTGGACCTCGGATGTACAAAGAGAAACCAGATCATTAGTCGGCGTACCAATTACAGGCAAATTATTTAACACTTTCGCACTAACGCTCGCTGTCAAACGAGGACGTGCATTTAAAATTACGTTCTTTAATTATTATTAAGTTTAATTATCTCGTCATTCTGTGCACAATGTACTAACGCAAAGATATTATCGCTATATGAAATGTACCGTGCTTTAAAAGCATTTTGAAAAAATAATTATTTTACTTTTTTCCAACGCAAAAAAATGTATGAATCGTACGGAATATTTTCTGTGAAAATTCGTGTATACGTCTCTTATACTACTATTTCCAATAATTTATTTTATAATATATACTGTCAAAAAAGAATAACAAATTGTTCTAAATTTGTTAAATGTCTACATGCAATTTCAAGGAAAATTGGTTTTTATAATAAATGATAACTTATAATAAATAATTTTTATAAGAAAAATTTGATAGAAACTGTTTAGTATCTTTAATATATTATATTTGCATATATCATTTTAATTACATCTTTATTTTAACACGAGATTCTCAGTTACCTTCTTCTCTGTGTAACAAGATAAATAGTAACTTATACTACACGCAACTTTCCCTGTACTCCTCAATTTACTTTCTTCACCGTAGAGTCTACGTTGCTAACAAGCTCTCGAGACTTATACAAACGTACACACTTGCGGCAGGGAATAGACGCGCGCAACGTTTACGAAAATCGAGTCACGGCGTACGAAAATCGAAGAGATGGACACGAGAATAAATCTTTCTCAAGTCCCGTTCTTTCTCGACGAAAACTGCATACTTATGTGTGTACATAAGGATGAACGGAAAAATTGTCCTTCTTACTTGTTTGTCTTTTCATCCCGCCCTCTATTCCTGATGCAACCGGCGGAGATTTCGTCCAGGAATATTTTTGGATGCCAGCCATTGATGTCTACGGTTTTCTAAGAATATTCGCCCTCTTGGAGATACGAGTGTCGCCCAATTGTATATTTATTTCTCTTTCTTTTGTCTCGACTCGCGAAACAATCTCTTCCACATTTTGGCTACGCTCGTACGCGTGATTAACGTATGCCAAGAATATCTCCTGCTGTTTGACGACTTCCTGTATAACTCAGTCTTTACGCTTCGATTCACAGCAATTGCGGAAAGATAAATGAATAAGGGCGAGAGAGAGAGAGAGAGAGAGAGAGAGAAAGAGGGGGGAGGGGAGATAGTAAAAATTTTACTTTTAACGAACTATTATGATTTAATAATTATAATATTATAACAATAAAGTAAATAGAAAGCATTAAAAAGGCGAAAAAATTCTTTTATATTTAATCTGTTAACAAGAAGAAGTGACATAAGATAATCTTACATTTGTCTAAATTGGAGTCGAAACATTAAGTCTACGTTACTCTCAGCGCTTTAATTGATTAATTCCTGTTTTAGAGTGAATGATAACGGACGCAAATGTGTTAAATAAGATAAATGATCTTCTAAGAAAGTAATGTATACGTCAGATCGGATATGGAAAAGATTTAATTTGGCGTAAGAGAATCGCGTTTCCCTCGGGATTTAATTTCAAGCAGAAATTAATGTAGTGCGAACACGCTTCTCACTTCCGTTTGTAGGAATGTGTGGTACCTAGCGGTTCGATATTGGCGACCATTGTCTCTCCTTTCTCCCTTCCACGTACTTGCAAATTGTACGGAAAGCGTAATTATACCGGTAACATTAATTAAGAGTACAGTTAATTATCTTCGACTTGATCTATATTTTCGCAGCTTTTTTTCCTTTGTAGCGTTTATTCCCTTCCTTTCTTTTTCTCTCCCTCCCTCTCTCTCTCTCTCTCTCTCTCCCCCCCGTCTTCTCTCTTTTACTTCATTGCCTCTTTCACTGCCTTGTGATACATAGCAGCGATTATTTTTGTAACGATGCTATTTCTCCGTGTAGTGCATCGTGAAAATCTACACAAGGATACCGGTGCACGCAAGGCACCTTTCTATAAATTGCAGTTACAACAGCGGAAGACGTAATTTCATCGCGTTTAATAACGTTATCCAGAAAAAAGAGGCAAAGCAAATAATACGAATTGCCTTGAAATAATTAAAGATTACAGTAATTATTGAACATCAGCTTTCATTTCCTACAGTCTATAGTCGTGAGACTATCTTTATCCATGCATCTTAAATGATTTATGCATTTTCATAATTATCCGTATTTTCAGGAATGTCAGAGGAAACTGAGATATGAATCGTGCCCTGCGCGGAACATCTGGCGAATCTGGGTTAATCGCGTTTCAGTGAAAAGTGCGGCAACGATCACGCATAATGGCTTAAATACGGTCGTGCGTAATGGAAATATAATTTCACGTTAAAGGGGCTAGAGACTAAAAAAAAAAGAAGCAACGCTGAAACGATAAAACGCCTCACATCCTGATAATTTAATGGCGCCGTTCAATTTACTGCACATTTTGCGCCGCAGCTGCCAGTATTTTTTTTCCATCGTGATGTTTCATTTTTGGGCATCATTTTCGGGAACCAGCGCAGCTGCGACTATCGAAAAGTCGCGACGATACTGTTTCTCAGCGAGATCGATTGATCAAAAGGACTCTCATCTATTGAAATATGATAGTCTGATAAAATATAAAACCACGTGTTCCTATATTATTTGTTAAATATGATATTTCGGAAAGTAATAAGCCACTTGTAAATCTGTTACAATAAAAGAAAACAATTATTAAGAATCTTTATTAGATCGTATATGTGAGAAACACAATATTAGAAATTTAAAATGCCTATTACGGTCGAAGCTGGATCTTCATTGTTTTAAATAATTCAATCTTGAATTACTAATATACACTTGTATATGTACTTGTATATATGTATATTGTAGTCTTTTCGAACTGCGCGCCAAATTGTTTTTCCGGACTATAAACGCAATTAAAACTACCCTAGTAATCGTGAATTAAATTGACAAGCAATTTTAATAATTTGATGCTACCATTAAATATCATATTATAAAGATAATTAATATGTTAAAACTATTAATATATATAATAAATTTATTGTGAAAATATTACATCGGCCGGGACTTGAATCCGGATCTCTTGTATTCTGTACGAGCATCCTAAGTCATTAGATCACCGAGGCCTTAGTTTAGTAGGCCTAATATTCTTCGCAATAATCATTCGTAATACAATAAGGAAACAAGTCTTTTTTTCAAGCGACGTAATATAAATAATATTAAGAATCTTTATTTTAGACCGCATATGTGAGAAACATAATCAATATTTGAAATTTAAAATTTCTGGTATTAATGACATAAAATATTAAATATCTCGTATTATTGATTTTTTATCTACTTTAATATTTTTATATGTAGAATAATTAGAGGAATCATTTTACTAAAAAAAATTATTACTTCACTGAAAGAATGGAAGTGATCGTCGTTCATATCTTTTTGCTGCCTTCATCTAGAAAATAACAACCTAATCAAAATATGTTCAAACTTTCCACTTTTGTCTGAAGCGTTTTTCTATTTTTTTTTTTTATTCTACTTCTTTTCATATTTTATATATGATTCTTATCATATTTTATATAGATTAGACATTCTGTGTAAACACAGTATTTTAATTTCTTCTGCTTTTGATATTAGTGATACACATATCAGTTTATTGCAATTTGAAATTACTTAGGAAATGAGATACAGTTCTCGGAGATCCCGTGTAAAACACCCGCTTACGTTGTTTCCGTTTGAAGTTCACAGAGCTGTAGCAATAGGGATACGATAGAGAAGATAGGAGAGCGGATTTGCATGATGCATCAGTTGCTTCGTTTGCAGTATCGTAGCACAGGAATTATTGTTTACATTGTCGCATAATTGCTCACTCCATTTACGTATCAATCGGCGCGTTACTATTGTGCAATAGCCAATTAACGTATGGATTCACTCGCATTTCGAAATGGAATATGCGCATCCACCAAGTGGAGCGCACATATACTGCAGCGTGATATTAGTGATTTACGTTAGTCTATGAGCATGATGTCTGTTTATGATTCTTAGTACTTACGCGATCGATCGCGATTCAAAGAGTTATTGTTCTGATCGCACGTGAGCGATTGTTTGCATTCGTTAATTCATTACTCAATTAACGTTAAATATAAGCGTGATGAGATACTGCGAGATTGGTGTAAAATTTTCATTTCATGGAATATCATTTTCTTATTTCGAAAGTAATACAATTAAAAAAATTAAATTTCTCAGAAAAGAGGAAAATTTTCCATTTTTTGATAGAAGATTATTGATTAATCAAATAATCGACAAAAAGGATATATTCTTAATATGGTTAGATGTTTTGCTATTTTTGTTTTACAATCTTGAAAAGACCATCCTTTTTCCATTGTTACGATTTTTTGTGATAAATTTAAGTTCACTTTTGATGATTAATAGGATAATGTTAACTAATTTTTATTTAATTAATGTTTACTTAATTTTTGAAGTGTGTCATTTTTTAAGGAAATGATATTTTCTTTTTATGTCTACAGATATTTTTTTTATATATTTATAATATAGGAATTAGACACATAATGCGGGTAGTTGAGAAATATAATCTGTTTGCTTTATTAAAGAAATTGACTTATCATATATGTCTCTAATACAGATTCTATTTTTGTTGGAATAGAGACATTTGAATAAAATGTAGCAAATGTAGCACTAATCATCTGATTTAAATATTATAGTTTTAAAGAGCAGAGTAAAATTCTTTCCTCCAAAGAAACAATTAAACAATTAAAAAGATGTTCTGCTAGACGTAGCAGTTGCTACATTATAATATTATACTATTTATCTAGAGATCATCTTTCAATTGTTTCATTCATCAGAATATCTTTTAATTATTTAATTGTTTTGTTGGAGGAGAGAATTTTACTCTGCTCTTCAAAACTATAATATTTAAATGAGATGATTAGTCATTAGGAAAGATATTGAAATTTTGAAGAACATAACAATTTTGGAAAATACATACTAAAGAAGAACATTTTTTTCTTCCAATGACCAGCCAATAAATGATGGAAGAAAGTCTAACATAATTGGCCTATATACTGTAAGTATAAGCATATTATAATTATTAAAGTAAAAAATAAACCACGTAAATCATGTCTAGACCATAATCAAATCTATTTGCGATTGTTGTGTGTTGCATTAGGAATGAAGCATAATATTATTTAAGCAATTGAAAGATGTTCTACCAAAGGAACAGTACAACATTCTAATTGGTAATTATTCAAATATTGAGTTACTATTCTAATAGAATGTATATTAAAAGCAAATGAGATAGGTCAATTTTTTAGTGTATTTATTTTACTATTTATATTCATATTATTTTGTTTATTCCCTGTACATTTATAATTAAATGAAAATATTAGAAAAAGAATGTAAAATATTTTCTTAATATTTGATCATATTTTATAAGAATAAAACGTTAAATTAGTAAATTAGAGCTCTTACTTTTTAGAGAATTATTATCATGCATATTATTCTCGGATTTCTGTAAGTATTCACTGAGAAGTATCCTGTCTTACTTGTCGGATAAAACAGATAAGATAAGACGAGATAAGACGAGAACTAACAGGATTGGCTTAAGACTATCGCAATCCCGCAATCACTTGCGGTAAACTCGGCTGCTTAGAGAACTTCTCTGGGCACACAAATAGAAGTGCAAACTAAAGATCTTCTCAGTCGTCTAAAATTTAACTAAACTTCATAAAATTTTATCTAATACAATCTTCGCCTATATATTTAACACTTTCGGCGATAACGGACGAGTTTCTCTAGCTCGTGATCTCCGATATTTCAATTTCTAGATCTCATTCTAAATTGGAAGATGCAAAAAAGTTATTTAATGGAACACTCAAAAAAGTGATCTTGCGAAAAAGTTATAGAAAATGATCTAAATACGAAAAATAGTTAAAATAGATAAATTTCTAGCAAGTACTGCAATATTGGATATGCATTGCATCTAATCGTATAAATGACAGAGATAAAATTTAGATTTGTGCTAAAAATTCTATGTGTATGATATATAATTTTTATCAGATACAAAAAACAGCTATAATTCTAATTAGAATAGCAAAATATTTTTTTGCGTGAATTATCATGATTTCGGATACCGAGATCATGCTGGAAAGGAATAGTTTGATATGTTTCCTATGGCGAGCGCGCTACATTCACCGAATAAGAGACAGCTTCTTCATTGTATAT